>ENA-OQJH01000257-OQJH01000257.1-human-gut-metagenome-genome-assembly--contig:-NODE-257-length-31009-cov-20.039505_pt1 | contig 31009 bp, 40 predicted proteins | sample MGYA00242597_ERZ504763 | MGnify/ENA primary metagenome ERZ504763 (study PRJEB26092, sample SAMD00036359) | human gut metagenome | host: Homo sapiens | study: EMG produced TPA metagenomics assembly of...
TATAATATATATAATGTATCTGTGAATCAACTTGTTGGTACACCAGGCAACACAGATACAGTATCGGCAAAACAGTCGAAAGGCTGCGGCGCAAAGCTAAAGGGCCTGTAAAATGGCAGCCAGTTGCATTTATACAGAGAGTAATGTCTTGTTGTATTGTAGCGGGCATTATTCTCTTTTATTTTAAAGAAAGGTTGAGAATATCATGTCAGAGCATAGGTGTATGCTTAACAAAATGAATAAGATTGAAATATATGTCGCAAATGAAGATACGGATATTAATCCTTCAGTTCAGGAAGCTATTGAATATGTACTGAAACAGAATGATCCGGTGGGAACAGTCGCCGGTTATTATGATGAGAAGCTGACAATCTGGAGTGTAAGTAACTATTTTCTGCAGCTTTTGGGGTGGGATGACCTTGATGAATTTATGAAAGCATCAGACGGCTCTATGCTCAGTGTGGTCTGTAATGAGCAAAAGCATATATTTTCACCGGAAAGACTTCATGATTTACAGGGTTCTCACATCTTGTATCTGACAGACAGTAAAGGTTTATCAATACCGGTAAGGATTGTGAAGGCAGATGCCAGGGATAATAAAGGACGGCCAATCTGGGTATTATCTGTCAGATCTGCTCACTTTGCCCGGAATCAGGAAGCAAGGGAAGCTGCTTTTCACCGGGCTTTTACAGATATGAATCTGTGTGAATATTATGTGGATCTTCAGGAAAATACATTTGAATCTATGAAAGTAAAGGGCTCGCTTCAGGAAATTTCCAACAAAAGCCGGACATGGGATGAACTGATACAGATGTTTCTTAATAATTATGTCTGTCCTGAGAGTAAAGAGGCGGTTGCGCAGATTTACAACCGGGAATATATTACGAAGGAACTCAGAAAAATCACAGGGGAACTCAGTCAGGAATGCAAAGCAGTGTTTGACGGAGAGCTGCGTATTATCCGGAATGTAGTGATGGAGGGAGATACAGATGAGAACGGAGAGATCAGACACGCCATGATTTTTCTTCGTGATGTGACGGATTCGAAAAATGCGGAAAAAGAACGCAGAGCGATGTTAAAGCAGAACATCGCCATGGATCAACTTATTCAGGGAGTAACCAGGATTGTAGAGCGTTTTGCAGTTTGTAATCTGGACAGCGGGATATATGAATATTATGAGATGAACAATGAGTCTTATTATAATCCTACAGGTGATTACAGGGAACTTCTTCAGCGTATGTCCGGAGAGTATGTGATACTTACGGAAAAGATAAATATACAGATGGATGATCTGCTTTCACCGGAATATCTGAGAAAGGTTATTATGTCTGAGGATGATCTGTATACCTTTGAATATTGTACTCTTGACAAATCTTCTTATAAAGTAATGTCAGTGATACCTGTGGAATGGAAAGGCAGTATACTGTCCAAAGTAATGTTGATCGCTCAGGATATCGGGCAGAAGCATGAACTTGAGAAGCTGGCAAATACGGATGCACTGACAGGACTTTATAATGAGCGTTATCTTTCCGAAAGATTAAAAAGAAATGGAAAGCTGCATAAAAAATTTGCCATGTTCTATCTGGATCTGGACAGGTTTAAGCCTGTTAATGACACTTATGGACATGACATGGGGGACAGATTGCTGAAGGCGGTTTCCCGGAGATTGTGCAAATGTATCAGGAAGACAGACTATGCTTTCCGTATCGGTGGAGATGAATTTTCCCTGATCATTGAGGAGGGCAATATTAATGATGAATTCTGTGAGATGATGGTCAGAAGAATAAAAAGAGTCATTGACCGGCCTTTTAACATAGAGGGTCGTCTGCTGAGCGTGGATACAAGCTGTGGCTATGCCATTTATCCGGAACACAGCCAGAAGATCGATGAAATCCGCATTATGGCAGATCACAGAATGTATGAAGATAAAACTCAAAATAGAAAAAAGGGTTAATGGCGGATAAAAACAGAAAGAGGGATAAAATCTTTATGGATTTAAAACAATTACAGTATTTCGTAGTATGTGCGCAGACTGGTTCATTCAGTGATGCTGCGAAAAATCTGTATTCTACACAGCCCAGTGTCAGCAAGGTAATCAAGGGACTGGAAGATACGCTGGGAATGCAGCTTTTTGAACGACTGCCAAGAGGAATCAGACTGACAGTACAGGGGCATAAGATGTATGAATATGCGTCGAAAATTATAAATGAAGTAAATGTTCTGGAAAATATGGCTTCCAGCGGAATGACAAAATGGATCCGGATATCTTTAAATCCCAGCTCCTGGTTTGCCAATCAATTTGTAGACTTTTATAATGAAACCTATGAAAAAAATATCATTTCCAGGTAACAACAGCAGGTGTACAAAGCGTAATGGAAAGAGTCCGGGATTATATGGATGATATTGGTTTTGTATATATCCTCAGTCAGCAGAAGGAAAATTTCCTGTATGAATTGTCAAAAAACAAAATGCATTTCGAACCTATCTATGAAACAGATGTAATGCTGTATCCGGGAGGGCTGACAGAGCTTTACAATTCCGGCAAAGAGAGGGCAGAACTGGAAGACCTGGAGGGAATCCGTTTTATACAGAATTATCAGGATGAATTTTTTGACATCGGTGCTGTAAAAGAAGATGCATTCCAATGGAAGGATATTGATATTTCCGTGCTGACCAACAGTGATTATATTATGGAAAAAATGCTGAAGAACAGTAAGGTGGCAAATATAAGCGGAAGTTACCTGTCAGAAAACAAAGAAGGAACTACACCGGGAATCCCTCTGGATCTTGGAGACAGTAAAGTGATTTTTGGTTTTATACTCCACAAAGGAGAAGCAATGGATGAGAGTGTGGCAGAGCTTGTGGAGTTTTTAAAGAGCAGACTGCCGAAGCATTAATTGCCGAAGCATTAATAAAAATTGCAGTTGACTTTTTAACTTATTTTGCATATACTAATAGTAGCTAAGAAATGAAGTGAAATTTCCATGAAGCGAAACGAAAGCCCTCAGAGTTGCCGCTCTGAGGGCTTTCTTGCTCGTTACGGGGAGCTGTTCCGTTTAGACTGTTGCTGTCTAATGTCCGCTGTCCAGCCATTTGCATATGTAGTAGCTAACTACGCCTGCTATGACAGAGACAAGAAATGAAGTAAAAATTGCTTCCATGAAACTCACCTCCTTCCTGCTGGAGGTTCGACAGCTCTTGTAGTATAACATAGTTAGAACAAAATGGGATGGTTGTTTTAAATTATTGCTGATATTAAAAAAACCTATTCCAAAAATGACGATAGATATTCAAATTAAGAATAGCTCATAACCCCCCGGGTGGGTTGTGGGCTGTTTTTGCTTTTGTTAAACTGAGTGGAGGCTAATTAGGAGTACAATTTTGAAAAATTATAAAATGGAGATACTCAAATGAAAAAATATGCATTCAGACGACTGCTCCAGCTGATTCCCATTTTGTTTGCGATTACTTTTCTCTCCTATGGCATGATGCGGATTGCGGGAAGTGATGTAGTAACACAAAAATGGAAAATACAGGACAGATCCTGTCAGAAGATAAGTTAAATGCAGCCAGAGAACAGCTGGGACTGGACAAACCATTTCTGACCCAGTATTTTGTGTGGCTTGGGAAACTGCTTCATGGAGATATGGGAAACAGCTATGTATCCAGTCTTCCGGTTTTTGACACGTTCATATCAAAGCTTCCGGCAACGCTGCTTCTTACAGTGACATCTATTTTGCTGACCATCATCATATCAATCCCTCTGGGGATTCTGTCAGCAGTGAAACAGAATACGATTACGGATTATCTGATCCGTTTATGCAGCTTTATAGGAAACAGTCTTCCTAATTTTTTTGTATCATTGCTGTTGATGTATTTTCTTGCGATCAGGTTGCGGATTTTTCCGGTTATATCCAAAGATGTAAGTTTAAAGAGTGTGGCAATGCCGGCAATCACTCTGGCAATTGCCATGTCGGCCAAGTATCTTCGCCAGGTCCGTGCAACTGTGCTGGATGAACTGAGTAAAGATTATGTGGCAGGAGCGAAAGCAAGAGGAGTAAAGTTTTCTGTCACTCTTTGGAAAAGTATTATGAAGGCTTCGCTGGTAACCATCATTACCTTGCTGATGCTGTCAGTGGGAAATCTGCTGGGAGGAACTGCAATCGTAGAATCAATCTTTATGTGGGATGGAGTTGGAAAGATGGCAGTAGATGCTATCTCCATGCGTGATTATCCTATTATTCAGGCATATGTTATGTGGATGGCGATCATCTATGTTGTAGTAAATCTGCTTACAGATCTGTCATACCGGTTCCTGGATCCGAGAATCCGTCTGGGAGGTGTGAAACAATGAGTGAAAAGCAGAATAAAAATGTGACAGTGCGTGTACAGAAGATTAAGAAAAACCATATAAAACAAAAGCTGGTCTTTTTCTTATTCTGGCAATAGGGCTTGTGATACTTGCAGTTTTTCAGAGCATCTCTGTCCATATGACCCTTATGCACAGGATCTGGCAAGTGCACTTCAGCCCCCCAGTCTTCAGCATCCTATGGGAACAGATACATATGGGAGAGATATGCTGTCCAGAGTTATAAGTGGTGCAAGAGCCAGTATTTTTTCGACCTTTATCCTGGTTGCTGTGATTTTTGTGTTAGGAACAGCTGTGGGTGTATGCTGCGGATATTTTGGCGGAGCTGCAGATACTGTTATGATGAGAATCTCAGATATATGTCTTGCTTTCCCTGGGCTTGTATTTGCATGGCGATTGCAGCTATTCTTGGGGGAGGCATTCAGAATGCTGTTATAGCACTGGCAGTAGTAAGCTGGCCGAAATATTCACGTATTGCCAGAGGGCAGACTCTGGCATTAAAAGAGGAACCCTATATTCATGCTGCCATACTGGCAGGTGACAGCTCAGGTCAGATTATGCTCAGACATATTCTTCCAAATATGCTGGGCCCTGTTCTGGTAACAGCCATGCTTGATATCGGTACCATGATGATGGAACTTGCAGGTCTGTCATTTCTTGGACTGGGAGCACAGATTCCCATGGCTGAATGGGGAAGTATGATGAGCAGCGGACGAAGTATGATCCAAACATATCCATGGGTAGTATTATCACCTGGAATTGCAATTTTTATATCTGTGGCAATTTTCAATCTGTTAGGTGATACAGTTCGTGACTATCTGGATCCTAAGAACAGCCGTTCATGATAAGTAATATGAAAACAAACGAGGAGGAAAGAAAATGAGAACAAAGAAATTTCTGGCAATGGCAATTGCCCTGGGGCTGGCAGTAGGAATGACAGCTATGCCAACACTGGCAGCAGAAAAAAAGACATTGGTATTTGGCGATACCACCTTTAATGCGGAAAATGAGGAGGCAGATATTAATCCTCAGAATACCTATGCAGGATGGGCTTGCATCCGTTATGGAGTAGGGGAAACTCTTTTCCGTTATTCTGATACAATGGAAATAGAGCCATGGATCGCAAAAGAGTATGAAAATATTGACGAGCTGACCTGGAAGATCACACTGAACGACGGAGTTGTGTTTTCCAATGGACGTGCCTGTGACGGAGAAGCAGTAAAGGAAAGCCTGGAGGCTTTGGTTGCCAATCATGAGCGTGCAGCAGGAGATCTTTGCATTGATACTATCGAGGCAGATGGAAATACTGTTACCATAAAGACTACAGAACCGAAGCCTGCACTGATCAATTATCTCAGTGATCCTTATGGATGTATTATTGATATGCAGGCAGGTATCAGTGATGATGGTATAGTGATCGGTACAGGTCCTTATGTGGCAACTGAACTGGTGACAGATGATCATGTTAATCTTGTAAAGAATGAAAACTACTGGAACGGAGATGTGAATGTGGATGAGATCACTGTCCGTACAATCTCTGACGGTGATACACTGGCAATGGCTCTTCAGGCAGGGGAGATTAATGCTGCCTATGGTATGGCATATGCAAGCTATCCTTTATTTGAAAATGATGACTTTACATTTACCAGTACAGCTACAAGCCGTGCATTCTATGCGTGGATGAACTTTGAAAGTCCTGTAACATCTGACCCGGCAGTGCGTAAAGCAATTGCCATGGGTATTGATAAGGACAGCTTTGTGTCTGTGCTTCTGAATGGATATGGATATCCTGCAGTCGGTGTTTTCCCGGATACCTTCTCTTTTGGAGGGCAGAATCTGACAACAGAGAGCTATGATCCTGATGGGGCAAAGAAGGTTCTGGAGGAAGCAGGATGGGTGGATTCTGATGGTGACGGTATCCGTGAAAAAGACGGACAGAAACTGGAGATCCGCTGGCTTACTTATCCCAGCCGTCAGGAGCTTCCGCTTCTTGCAGAGTCTGCACAGGCAACCTTAAAAGAAATCGGTATGGATGTTCAGATAAATTGTACCTCTGATAATAATACTATCCGTAAAGACCTGCATTATGGGATGTATATGCAAGTGCCATGGTAACTGCACCTACAGGAGATCCGGAGTATTTCTTCACTTCCTGCACACTGGATGAATCTGCAAGCAATAACGGACATTATCACAGTGATAAACTGGAAGATCTGGAAAAACAGATGAAGCAAGAATTCGACGCAGATAAGCGTTCAGATCTGGCGATTCAGATGCAGCAGACAATCCTGGATGACAATGCCTATGTATTCTGCTCTTACCTGAGAATGAGTATGATCATGCAGTCTAATGTAACAGGACTGACTGCACATCCATGTGATTATTATGAACTGACAGCGGATTTGGATATCAACTAAACTGTAACAATAAATGAAGAATATGTGAACGATGATATTTCAGGGGCAAAAGATATTTTGCCCCTGATTTGGTAAGTATTAACAAGGATGGTTTACAGAAATGGATAGAAAAATACTGACCTACGATTCCGTAGAGATATCATTTGGCGGGAAAGCGGTGGTTCATGATGTGAGCTTCTCTCTTGAACATGGAGAGATACTTGGCCTTGTGGGAGAATCCGGCAGTGGGAAAAGCACCCTGATCAAAGCCGCAATGGGACTTCTGGGACCGGATGGTCTTGTGACAAGAGGAGATATCCGATATATGAATCAGAATATTCTGGATATACCGGAGAAAGAAAAAAGAAGATCAGAGGTGCAGGAATTGGCATGATCTTTCAGGATGCAGGTGCTTCCCTGTGCCCGATCCGCACCATTGGAGAACAGATTTATGAAGTATGCGTGTACATACGAAGATAACAAGAAGTGAGGCCAAAAGCAGGGCAATGGATCTGTTTGATAAACTGAACTTTAAGGACAGTCAGCGTGTGTGGGACAGTTATCCATTTGAACTGTCAGGCGGAATGAATCAGAGAGCAGGTATTGCAATTGCCATGCTTATGAATCCGCCCATCCTATTTGCGGATGAACCGACCAGTGCTCTGGATGTGTCTGTACAGCGTCAGGTTGTAAGGGAAATGCTTAAGTTAAGAGAGTTGTTTGGAACTGCAATTGTGATCGTGACACATGATATCGGGGTAGTCCGGGCAATGGCAGATACTGTGTTGGTTTTGAAAAATGGAAAAACAGTAGAATATGGCACAGCAGACCGTGTACTGGATCATCCCCGGGATCCGTATACCAGGAAATTGCTGGAGGCTGTACCAAAGCTGCAAAGGAAGGTCAGAGTATGAGCATACTTTTAGAGGCAGAACATTTAACAAAAATATTTACCCAGAGAGGAAAAAATCCTTTTAAAGCAGTAAATGATGTAGCTTTACACTAAAAAAAGGAGAAACGCTGGGAATCGTAGGAGAATCCGGCAGTGGGAAAAGTACAATAGCAAAGCTGCTCACCCGGCTGACTGATATCACAGAGGGTACATTGAAATTTGAAGGAAAAGATATTACAAGACTGAAACAAAGTCAGCTGAAAGAGGTATATGGAGATATACAGATGGTTTTTCAGAATCCGGTGGGTTCTTTTGATCCCAGAAGGACACTGGGTGACGGAATTGGTGAGAGTCTTAGAAACCGTGGAATGAAAAAGGCTGATGTGGAGAAAAGAGTAGCAGAATTGCTTGAGCAGTGCGGCCTTGAGAAGGAATATGCAAAAAGATATCCTCATGAGGTAAGTGGCGGACAGTGTCAGCGGGCTGCGATAGCAAGAGCTCTGGCAGTAAAACCAAAAGTTCTGATCTGTGATGAGGCAACCAGTGCTCTGGATGTAACCATACAGAAACAGATCATGGAACTTCTGGAAGACTTGAAAGAGAAGAATGGGCTGTCTTTTATTTTTATTTGTCATAATCTGGCCCTTGTTCAAATGTTCTGTGACAGGGTTCTGGTACTGTATGAGGGAAAAGTAGTGGAAAGCGGAATTCCCGATGATATCATTAATGAACCAAAAGAAGAATATACGCGGAGACTGGTGGATGCGGTACTTTCGTGATGGTGTTCTTAAAATGATTATAAAAAAGGTACTTCCCGGAGATGGAAGTACTTTTTTATATCATAATTCCGGATCATTTCATGGCAAGGTGAATCCTTTTTCTGTTGTAGACCAGATGAAGATACATGGCATCCTGTGCGCGGAGCGGGTCGTGGGCTGCGATAGCATCTGCAATCTCACGATGAGTTTCGATAGTCTCCTTATGCAGAGTATTTCCGGTGCTTTCCACAAAAAGAGGAATCGAGCTGTTGATCACCGGAATCAGTCTTGGCACCACAACATTCTTACTGCTCAGGGCAATAGCAGCGTGAAATTCAATATCCTTGTGTGTGTGATCCTCATGATTATTCAGTAACACTTCTACTTCATCGCAGAGAGCGGTGATTTTTTTTATGTCTTTTTCTTCTGCATTCGTAGCTGCATAGCTGCTATGGAAGGCTCCAGAAGGAAACGTACCTCCAGAAGATCATGGATCAGCTTCTGTTTATTTCCGATAAAGGTAAATCCCAGAGGATCCTCTACCATTCCCGGAGAAGAAGCGATATAAGTGCCGGAACCCTGACGTATGGTAACAATGTTTCGTGAAGCAAGCAGCTTCATGGCCTCCCGGACAGAACTTCTTCCTGCATTCAGACGCTCGGAAAGAATTGTTTCATTGGGAAGCTTGTCTCCGGGCTGAAGGTTCTCTTCTAATATAAGTGAAATAATGTCTTCCGAGATTTTCTGGGGAAGACTTTTTTCTTCTAATGAATTCATCATATGATTTACTCCATTTCTAAAAGTGAAATTTCTTAATCTCTATGATAAGGTGTTTTAGAATGAATGTCAAAGCGCTAATATGCACAAAAATAAATGCGAAAATTTAGACAAAATTACAGTATTGCTTTTTTGGAGAATAGAATATATGATAAATACATCAGATGAATTGAAAGGCAAAAAACGAAAAAACGAGTAAATTCAGAAGAAAAACAGAAAATAGATCAGATGTATTTGAAAGAAAGTAGAAAAACATCAGATGAATCAAGGAGGTAAAAGGAAAAAATGGAAGAAACAACTTTTGCGGCAGATCCCATGAGATTAATGATTGCAGCAGCAGTAGGAATCATCGTATTACTGGTACTGATTATCAAGTTCAAACTTCATCCGGTTCTGTCAATGATGATTTCAGCCATTATCATCGGAGTAGGTGCAGGAATGCCCCTTACCATGATTTCCGACACGGTAGAAAAGGGTGTTGGAAAAACACTTCAGGGCATTGCACTTCTGGTAGGTCTTGGCTCCATGTTTGGAGGAATCCTGGAAGTAAGCGGTGGTGCACAGAGAATTGCGGAAACACTGATTGGCAAATTTGGTCAGAAAAAAGCAGGATGGGCACTGGGACTTACAGGACTGGTAATCGGAACTACAGTATTCTTTGAAGCAGGAGTTGTGGTACTGATCCCGTTGGCATTCAGTGTTGCGAAGCAGACAAAAAAATCAACTCTGTACTATGCAATCCCCCTTCTGTCAGGTCTTGCCAGTGGTTACGCTTTTGTACCGCCATCAGCCGGATCTGTACTGGTGGCAAATGCACTGGGCGTAAACCTGGGAACCATGATCATGGTCGGAATTCCTACAGCATTGATCTGTATGCTGGTTTCCGGTATTATCTGGGGCGGATTTATCGGAAATAAGATTTTTACAGAGCTTCCTGCCAATGTAGGTGAGATCAAAGATGACGGAAAAGAACTGCCATCCTTTGGACTGGTACTTGGTGTGATCCTCATACCTCTTGTTTTGATCCTTCTCAGTACCTTATCAAAATATATGCCCCTTCCGGCAGGCGTACAGGATGTATTGGGATTCCTTGGAAAACCATTCCTGGCACTGACAATTGCAACTCTGGCTGCAATGTATTTCCTGGGAATCCGCAGAGGCTTCTCTGGTGCACAGTTAAAGAAAATCCTGGATCACTCCCTCAGACCTGTAGGTATGATTCTTCTGGTTATTGCCAGTGGCGGTGTGATCCGTTGGATGCTGCAGGATTCCGGACTTGGAAATATTATCGGACCTGCTCTTGAGAAAAGCGGACTTCCGCTGATCCTGATCGCATTTTTCATTGCTATTCTTGTCAGAGCTTCAGTGGGAAGCTCCATTGTGGCAATGACAATGGCATCCGGAATTATGGCAACCATGCCTGCAGTTATGGATACCAGTATGCTCTACAGAGCAGCAATGTGCTGCGCTATCTGTGGAGGTGCTACAGCTCTGAGCCATGTAAATGATGCAGGATTCTGGCTGGTAGGAACCTTCCTTGAGATCGACGAGAAAACAACACTGAAATCTTGGACAATTATGGAGACACTGATCGGTGTCACAGCACTTATTGTAAGCCTGGTTATTTCGATTTTTGCATAGGAGGCAGAGAGAATGGTAAAGATACCGGTTTATTTAAGAGATATGTATGACGCGAAACATCTGGTACAGATTGCAGAGAGCTGCAGAGGTGACGTAGATCTGCTCTGTGGCAGATATGTGGTAGATGCCAAGTCCATGCTTGGGGTATTCAGTCTGCCCACTTTCGAGCAGGTGGAAATAAGTGTAGGAGAAGAAGAAGCAGAATTCGCCAGAGAAAAGCTGGAAAGCCTGAATCTGATTCGAAAATAAATGATATCAGAGTCAAAATACCTTTTGATTCTAACAGTACAAAATTACAGGAGGAAAAAATCATGCAGTTAAAAAGTACAGGAAATGAGAAAGCTTGCACCGGAGCTTGATCCGCTGCGTATTGGTACAGGATGGAAGAAAGAAGACCTGGGAAAAGTACAGGTTATGGTAGAGAGTACATACGGAGACAGCCATCCTGGAAGTGGACATCTGAACATTCTTGTGGAAGAGGTTCGCAAGGGAATTGCTGAGGAAGGCGGATTTGGTGCCCGTTATCACTGCACAGATATCTGTGACGGAGAAAGCCAGGGTACAGATGGAATTAACTATAGTCTTGCCAGTCGTGAAATGATCGCAAACATGATTGAAATTCATGCAAATGCAACACCATTTGATGCAGGAGTTTATCTTTCCAGCTGTGATAAGGGTGTACCCGGAAATCTGATGGGACTTGCAAGAGTTAATATTCCGTCTGTATTTGTACCGGGCGGAACTATGAATGCAGGACCGGAAATGCTGACGCTGGAACAGCTTGGAATGTACAGCGCTAAATTTGAACGTGGCGAAATTGACGAAGAGAAGCTTGACTGGGCAAAATGTAATGCCTGCCAAGCTGTGGTGCATGTTCCTTTATCGGAACAGCATCTACAATGCAGATCATGGCAGAAGCACTGGGACTTGCACTTCCGGGTACAGCACTGATGCCATCCACAAGTCCGGATCTTCTGGCTTTTGCAAGAGAAGCGGGAAGACAGGCTGTAAGAATCGCACAGATGGAAAATATGCGTCCTTCTGATATTGTAACAATGGACAGCTTTGAGAATGCAATCCTTGTACATGCAGCAATCTCCGGAAGTACAAACTGTCTGCTTCATCTTCCTGCAATTGCTCATGAATTTGGCATTGAGATCACAGGAGACACCTTTGACAGACTTCACAGAAATGCAAGATATCTTCTGGATGTTCGTCCTGCAGGACGCTGGCCTGCAGAATGCTTCTATTATGCAGGTGGTGTACCGGCAATCATGGAAGAGATCAAAGAGCATCTCCATCTGGACGTTATGACAGTTACAGGCAAGACTCTGGGTGAAAACCTTGAAGAACTGAAGAACAACGGATTCTATGAGAAATGTGAGAAGTGGCTTCAGGAATTTAACAAACGATATAATGTAAATCTTACAAAAGAAGATATTATCCGTCCATATGATAAAGCAATCGGAACAGATGGAAGTATTGCGATCCTTCGTGGAAACCTGGCACCGGAAGGCGCAGTAATCAAACACACTGCATGCCCGAAAGAAATGTTTAAATCCGTTCTTCGCGCAAGACCTTTTGACAGCGAGGAAGAATGCCTGGATGCAGTACTGAAACATAAGGTTCAGAAAGGTGATGCTGTATTTATCCGTTACGAGGGACCGAAAGGAAGCGGAATGCCGGAAATGTTCTATACTTCCGAAGCAATCAGCAGTGATAAAGAACTTGGAAAGAGCATTGCCTGATCACTGACGGCCGTTTTTCCGGTGCATCTACAGGTCCGGTTATCGGACATTGCAGCCCGGAAGCTGTTGACGGAGGCCCGATTGCACTGGTAGAGGAAGGCGACCTGATCGAAATCGATGTTATGGAAAGAAAATTAAATATCATCGGAATCGCAGGAGAGCGCAAGTCCATGGAAGAAATCGATGAGATTCTTGCAGAAAGACGTAAAAACTGGAAACCAAGAGAAGCAAAATACAAAAAAGGTGTGCTGCGTCTTTTCAGCCAGCATGCAGCAAGCCCTATGAAGGGAGCTTATCTGGAGTATTGATTATGAAGCATAAATTTATTACCATCGGCGAGATTATGCTGCGTCTGACACCGCCGGATTATGAAAAAATCAGAACAGCTACAACCTTTGAAGCAAGATATGGGGGAAGTGAGGCCAATGTGGCCCTTTCCCTTGCAAATCTTGGAATTGATGCCTCATTTTTTACAGTTGTGCCGGATAACAGTCTGGGTAAAAGTGCCGTGCGTATGATGCGAAGCAATGATGTAAACTGTGACAGCATTGTTTATTCCACAGAAGAAGAGACACCTACTCATCGTCTGGGAACCTATTATCTGGAAACCGGATATGGGATCCGCCCGAGCAAGGTAGTTTATGACAGAAAACACAGTGCGTTTTCTGAGTATGATTTCAGTAAGACAGATGTGAAAAAACTGCTGGAAGGGTATACATGGCTTCATTTAAGCGGTATCACTCCTGCTCTTGGAAAAAGCTGCAGGGAACTGATTCTGACCTGTCTGAAAACTGCAAAGGAAATGGGTATGACAGTAAGCTTTGACGGAAACTTCAGAAGCACCTTATGGAGCTGGGAAGAAGCCAGAGATTTCTGCACACTTTGTCTGCCATATGTGGATGTTCTTTTTGGAATTGAACCTTATCATATCTGGAAAAATGAAGAGGATCATGCAGCCGGAGATGTGAAGGACGGTGTTCCTTTCCAGCCCAACTGTGATGAACAGAAAAAAGTATTTGAAGCTTTTGTGGAAAGATATCCAAATATCAAATGCATTGCAAGACATGTGAGATTTGCACACAGCTGCAGTGAAAACAGTCTTTCTGCTTATCTATGGAAAGATGGAAAAATCTATGAAAGCAGACGTCTGACTTTCCACATTCTGGACAGAGTGGGAGGCGGAGATGCATTTGTAAGCGGAATCATCTACGCGTTGATGAATGATTACACACCTGAGGATACAGTAAACTTCGGTGTTGCTGCAAGCGCAGTAAAGCATACAATCCATGGAGACGGAAATATTACAGATGACGTTTCCCTGATCAGACATGTAATGGAAATGAATTTTGATATTAAGAGATAAAACATTATGAAAGGTGAGAAAATTCGAATGAAAGATTTAGCAGAAAGATTTCATGAAGTGGGAGTTGTCCCTGTAGTAGTTCTGGAAGATGTAAAGGATGCAGTGCCGCTTGCCCAGGCGCTTGTAGAAGGAGGACTTCCATGTGCAGAAGTAACTTTCCGTACAGCGGCAGCAGAAGAGTCTATCCGTCTGATGACTGAAAAATTTCCGGAAATGCTGGTTGGAGCCGGAACTGTACTTACCACAGAACAGGTGGATGCAGCTGTGAAAGCAGGTGCAAAGTTTATTGTAAGCCCTGGTTTTGATCCGGAGATTGTAGATTATTGCCTAAAAAAAGAGATTCCTGTTTTACCGGGATGCATTTCTCCTTCTGAAGTAGCACAGGCAGTGAAACGTGGCCTGAAAACTGTAAAATTCTTCCCGGCAGAACAGGCAGGAGGAGTTGCCATGATTAAAGCTATGGCAGCACCTTACACAGGAATTAAATTTATGCCTACAGGTGGAATTAATGCAAAGAATCTGGAGGATTATCTTTCTTTTGACAAGATCGTATGCTGCGGCGGAAGCTGGATGGTAAAAGGAGAGCTTGTAAAAGCAGGCGCATTTGACAAAATTAAAGAGCTGACAGCAGAAGCCAGAAATCTGGTTGAATCTATCCGAAAATAATCGGTGCTGTTACACATATTCACAGACAGGGACAGGAGTCGTTTATGATCTCCTGTCCCTTCATTATATTTCGAGTATTTTCAAACATACTCTAACAGATACACGAGGAACGAAATAGTTTTACAGTATTAAAAAAGTACTTCCTGCGGATAGAAGTACTTTTTCTAATGAGTTTTTAGATGCGCATTGCGCGGAGGTCTGTGCACCTTTATTTGTTGTCTGACACAAATCTTTGTGCGGATACATGAATCATTAAGTATCTCGCTGACTGATATTTAATGATCTCTGCATTGATTATATTTTAACAAAATTATGGGAAAGAACAAGCCTCCCAGGGGGATTTCAAACCATGAAAAAAGTAGTATGAACTATGCAATATATGAATAGGTAAATATCCCCCAGGGGTGTTTGACAATTGTTTACGATCTGAATTTTACTTAGTTACTGTAGCCAAAAGTGCTTTAATATCTTCCAGATCATCAGCAAAATAAATTCCCTGCTGACGATTTTCTGAGGACAGCCCCATCTTGATCATATGGTCAAGAAGCTGCTTCAGGCTGTCATAATATCCATTCAGATTATACAGAATACAGGGGGCATCCAGGTGTTTGAGGGAAACCATGGACATAACTTCTGTGATTTCCTCCAGAGTACCGGTGCCTCCTGGAAATGCAATAAATGCATCACCAAGTTCAATCATTTTTGCTTTTCTTTCAGCCATATCTTTTGTGACGATCAGTTTTGTGATCTCATCATACTGCAGTTCAGAATCTATAAAAAACTGTGGTTCCACGCCTGTTACTTTTCCTCCGGCATTCAGCACACTTTCTGCTATCTGTCCCATAAGACCGGACTTTGAACCTCCATATACCAGAGAATTTCCGCTTTCTCCAATCCATGTACCAAGTTCCCGGACAGCATTTCCAAGTGCCGGATCATTCCCCTCTAAAGCTCCAAGATAAACAGTAATATTCATTGTAATTTCCTTTCTTTTTTCATGTACAGGTAATTGTTTTATATAACTGCCTCAAATAACATTACCATCAGCGGCATTGTAATAATTGAGAACAGTGTAGTCATGACATTGATGGCACTGGCATAGCGTGAATCATTTCCGTATACCTGGCACATCTGGGTTATTGTGGAAGCAGACGGTGTGATGATCGCCAGAAAGACAATAAGTATAATTTTATTTCCGTCTGCAGAGAACATAGCCAGATGGCTGATCTTAATCATTACAAGTGCAAGCAAAGGCACTGCGATCAGACGAAGAATGATACAAAATATACTCTTTTGTCAGCAAAAATCTGTTTCAGATTCATTCCTGCAAACAGCATACCGGTTACGATCATACTAGCCGGTCCTATCATGCTGCCCACTGAGCCAAGAGTATTATTGATGATCTCCGGCAAATGGATTTTTGCGAAAAAAAGTACAACACCGATAAAAATAGAAATCATGTTAATATTTAACACAATCTTTTTCCAGTCGTAGGAAGATTCCCGGCTGATAATCTTTTTGCAGTGTGTCCACAGAAAGATAAGTTGCACACTCATAAAAACACATCCATATAAAACCCAGTCCTGTCCAAGAATAAAGGTCACAATGGGTACGATCAAATTTCCTGAATTAGAATAATAAACAGAAGCAATTTCCACTTCATTCAGATGCAAAAGCTTTCCGGATATGGAGATAATGATCAGGAGAAGAACCTGGGTCATGACAGATGCAGCCAGAGCAAGCAGCAATCCCTTTACAGTATCCATCGTGTAATCTACCTGAAAAGCATTGATGATTACACAGGGAATGATCAGATAGAGAATGATTTTGGATAAAACCTTGCTGTCTTCATCTTTTACAAGCCCAACTTCACGATCAAATATCCCATGAAGATCATAAGAAACAATTGAATGATCTGTTCCATGAGCAGTATGCTGATATTCATAAATATCCACCTCGTATTCTTAAAAATGTCCGTCATCGGGAATATTGTATTTACCCGATTTCTGATGTCGGAACTCATTATAGAACTTTCCCGGTTGCGGTTCAATAGTAATGTGCGAACAGAAACAGTTGCTGACAATATTTTACAGGAAGCAAACCACAGATTTGAGAAAGTGTTTCAGATTATATTATCAGACAGTTTTTCAGCGGAAATCTTACAGAATAGCATTCATAGTATACGTCAGGTTTATTGTTTATCAATAACGGCATCCGGAGAATTAAAGGATTACGAAGCAGATCTTAGCTGATTCTTTCTGGACATTCTGATAGTATTATGTCATACTTAAATATGCAGAAGATTGCGGGAGCTGCTTTGCAGCGGAGCAATTCGTGGATAACATCATATGTATTAATTAAAATGAACAGGAGACATCAGCACAATGTTAGATGAAAGGATATATGAGAGTTATATAGGAATCCTGAAGGAAGAAATGGTTCCTGCAATGGGGTGTACAGAACCGATCGCGCTGGCATATGGAGCAGCCAGAGCACGAGAAGTTTTGGGAAAAGAACCGGAACATATCACTGCAAAATGCAGTGGAAACATTATAAAAAATGTCCGTTGTGTTATCATTCCAAACTCCGGCGGATTGACTGGAATTGAAGCAGGTGTAGTTCTCGGTGCAGTAGCCGGAAACGCATCCCTGAACATGGAAGTTCTTTCGAATGTAAATGAATTTGAAAGAAAGAGATGTCGTGAACTTTTGGATAAAAAGATATGCAAAGTAGAACTTCTGGACTCCCCGGTAGTCCTGCACTTTATCATAGAAATGCAGGCAGGGGATGACACAGTAAGTCTGGAGATCAAATACGATCATATAAATGTAACAAAGATCGTAAAGAACCAGGAAGTCCTGCTGGATTCAGATCATAAATCCGGTGAAACTCCGGCTGCAGCAGACAGAACTCTGCTCAATCTGGAAGACATTAAAACATTTGCAGATACTGTAGAAATTGATGATGTCAAAGAAATTATAGAAAATCAGATCCGCAGCAATATGGCAATCGCTCATGAAGGAATGACTGGTAAATACGGTCTTGGAATCGGCCGGATAATACGTGAAACCTATTCCAATGATATGCTTACCAAAATGCGCAGCCTCACAGCCGCAGCTTCCGAAGCCAGAATGGCGGATGCGATATGCCGGTAGTCATCAACTCAGGCAGCGGAAACCAGGGGATTGCCTGTTCCGTACCACTGATCGTGTATGCCAGAGAAATGGAACTTCCGGACTATGTACTTTACCGCGCACTGGTATTTTCTAACCTCTTAACTGTATACCAGAAACAGTATATCGGTAAACTTTCCGCATTTTGCGGTGCGGTATCCGCATCCTGTGCAGCTGGTGCGGGGATTACTACATGGGAGGTGGCGAACTTTCAGTGATCAAGAAGACCATAGAGAATACTCTTGCCAATATTCCGGGAATCATCTGTGATGGAGCGAAAATATCCTGTGCAGCGAAAATCGCCGCCAGCCTTGATGCTGCATTCCTGGCACATCACCTTGCTATGAACGGTCAGTCCTATGCGCCATATACCGGAATCCTCAAGGAAGAAGCCGGCGAAACCATCAGCTGTGTAGGACAGATCGGCAAAGAAGGAATGAAAGAAACAGACAAAGAAATTCTGCGGATTATGTTAGAGCGTGTTTGATTTTATGACAAAGTAAAAAAGACCAGTATATTCTCCTGCTGAAAAAAGACATAATTGCACTGGTTTTGTGATAAGACAAGAAAAAATAATGACTATAAATTTCAATTCATCTATTATGTTCATCTGAAAATAGGAATATAAATGACCTGAAACGAAAAAAGTATAATTACGGTCATCTTAAGAAACCGATGAAAATGACCTGAAACGAAAAAAGTATAATTACGGTCATCTTAAGAAACCGATGAAAATGACCTGAAACGAAAAAAGTACAATTACAGTCATGTATAGAAGAGAATATGAATGACTTAAAACAAGAAAAGCAGAATTACGGTCATCTTAAAATGAAATTATGAATGACTTGGAATAAAGAAAGTGAAGAATAGAGTCAATATAAAGAGATTTTTTGTTTGACTGAATTTGCTGAAAATAAAATTTAAGTCAAGGAACTTGAGAAAGTAAAAAATTTTTACGAGGTAAGCAGATAGATATGACTATATATGAGTATGGAAATCCAGATGCGGATACTGTTTTGATTCAGTTGACTGGTGATCATGAATTATCTGTTCTTAAGAATGAGGTTGAAGAAATCCGAAAACGGACTTCAACAGATTTCAGACTCATTGCTGCAAAAGTTGATGAGTGGAATTATGAGTTGTCTCCATGGAAAGCACCGGCAGTGTTCGGAAATGAAGACTTTGGTGATGGTGCTGTCAGGACACTGGAGCAGATTCTGACATTATGCACAGACAAAAGCAGGACATATTATATCGGGGGATATTCTCTTGCGGGGCTGTTCTCGTTATGGGCTGCATATCAGACAGATGTATTTTCCGGCATTGCAGCTGCTTCACCGTCTGTCTGGTTTCCGGGATTTATTGAGTATATGAAGGAACATGAAATTAAAAGTGAGACAGTTTATCTAAGTCTTGGTGACAGAGAAGAAAAAACGAGAAATTCGGTGATGTCACAGGTTGGAAACTGTATCCGGATGGGATATGGGTGGCTCATAGAGCATGGGATCAATTGTAACCTGGAATAGAATCAGGGCAATCATTTTAGAGAACCGGATATAAGAATTGCGAAAGCATTTGCCTGGGTAATGGAGGGAAAATAATATGTGGATATTATTTGCATTTGGTTCTGCTCTGTTTGCAGGCTTGACAGCCATATTGGCAAAATGCGGAATCAGAAACACAGATTCTAATGTTACGACAGCATTAAGAACCGGTGTAGTGTTAGTCTTTTCATGGCTTATGGTATTTGTGGTCGGGGCACAAAGCGGAATCAGAGATATTTCAGCAAAAGTCCTGATCTTTCTGATTTTGTCAGGACTGTCAACGGGGATATCCTGGCTATGCTATTTCAAAGCACTGCAGATTGGAGATATCAATAAAGTAACACCAATTGATAAATCGAGTACAGTGATAACGATGCTGCTGGCTTTTATTTTTCTCAGGGAAGAAATAACGTGGCTGAAATTTGTTTCAATGATTCTTATCGGTATCGGTACTTATCTGATGATACAGAAAAAGGAAACAAAGGAGAAGGCAGAAGATAAGAAGTGGCTGCTTTATGCAGTCGGTTCCGCTGTTTTTGCCAGTCTTACCTCTATTTTGGGAAAGATTGGAATTCAGGATGTTAATTCAAATCTTGGAACTGCGATCAGGACTGCTGTTGTATGGGTGATGGCGTGGATTGTAGTATTTGTGACCGGAAAGCAGAATACGGTTAATAACATTGACAGAAAAAGCTGGCTGTTCCTTATTCTTTCCGGATTTGCAACAGGCGGTTCCTGGCTATGTTATTACAGAGCACTTCAGACAGGTCCGGCCAGTGTAGTAGTTCCGATTGATAAACTGAGTATCCTTGTGACCATTGCATTCTCATATATTGTATTCCATGAAAAACTGTCATTGAAATCAGGGACAGGACTGCTTCTTATTGTTGTTGGAACGTTAGCTTTGCTGATATAACTATTATAAAAAAGAAAGACTATCTGGAAAAGTATAATTGCGGAAACTGGCTTTTTCAGGTAGCAGAGGGATATTCAGATGGTATTTCAGATGCCAATGGAATCCTTCGACCCACGTTGTACGCTCGGGGACGGAATCGGAGAAAGCCTGAGAAATATGGGGATAAGCCGTACCGAAACCCGTAGAAAAGTGGAAGAACTTCTGGAAAGATGCGGCCTGGAAAAAGAATACGCAGACCGTTATCCCCAAATTGTATATTTATCCTGTGTCTGAAGTATATCAGACAGGGCAGCAGATAGAGCAGAAATGTCTGAAGCGATTTTATTCGTGAAAGACATTTCTGCTTTTTGATTTCTTACTCAAAATGCCGTAAAATTTTGTGTTTTTAAAAATAAAGAAAGTGTCAAAAAGCACTAACAATTATTCAGAAATCTGTGATACAATGGAAAGTGCGAAATATAGAAAATATCTGATATTATCCGTTTGACTGTTGGATATATCTCAGAATACAGATATATTGGATAAGGGAGAGACTATGAAAATAGAAAAAAAACTATGGATTACTCTGTTTGCATTTGGGATATTCGCCATTTGTTTTTCAGGTTGGATTTTCAGACAGAGTACGGCCAGAGAAAAATTGTTCTGGGATAATACGATCCGGTGCGAAACAAAAGAACTGAAAGAGGGAGAAATCAAATCAGAGAATATTGCCCTGCCCGAAGACTTCGATGTTCCCAAATCTATCTTATTTAAAACCACCCACACCATTGCAGAAGTTTGGCTGGATGGAGAAAAAATATATGAATATGGAAATGAAGCGGATGCTCCGGGTTTTATGAAGACACCTGGAAGCTGCTGGCATATTGTGGATATTCCCGGAGACAGTTCAGGTAAAAACCTGGAGGTCAGAATTATTCCGGTATATGAGGGCTATTATGGAAATGAAGTCAGCCTTGTATACGGAACACGAGGCGATTGTATTCTGAAAATCTTAACGGACAGTCTTGGAATTCCGGTGATCAGCTGTGGAATCCTGTTTGCCGCTGTTATCTGCATACTTCTCTATTGTGGCGCAGCGCGAAGAAAAAGAAGCGACAAGACAGAAGCGAAAATTGAGATTTTTTTAAATCTTGGATTTTTTTCATTGCTGGTCGCAGTATGGACACTGGTACAATGTGGTTTTCTGCAGTTTTTGATTCCGGATGGAAGAACCTTATATTTTGTGGAGTATTTTTCACTCTTTCTTTTTCCGGTGCCATTTAATTTCCTGTTATATGATATCTGCAAAAGCAGGTACCACAAAGGTGCATTGATTTTTTCCATCCTCTATCTTACAAATATGGCAGTCGATGTTTTGCTTCAGTGTACAGGAATTATTGATATGTCCCGGTTACTTTCTGTAATTCATGTTATTATGGTTGCAAATGTGGTTTATACAGTTGTGATCATTCTTTACGAAGCCGGAAAAAAAGAAAATGATGTAGCCAAAAAATTTCGGTATCCTATGTGCGTGGTCATGGGATTTGGAATGGCGGAAATGATTTTTTATTATTTAAGAAGATTTGAACAGATATCCATTTTGCTTTCCATGGGAACTATGCTGTTTATTATTATGCTGATCTGGATACAGGTTTCTCAATATTACGATCAATATATCCAGAAGCAAAAGGTGATTTATCTGCAGAAAATAGCCAATATGGATATGCTCACAGAGGCCATGAACCGAAATGCTTACGAGGATATGGTGAAATATCTGGATGAAGGTGAAATTAAACTGCGTACCACAGGTGTGGTGGTTTTTGATCTGGATGATCTGAAAGTGATAAATGATAATTTTGGACATGAAAAGGGAGATGAGGCGCTGAAGCTGTGTTATCAGTGTATCAGTCAGGCATTTCAGAATGTGAAGAACTGTTTCAGAATCGGTGGTGATGAGTTTGCGTATGTATATCACAGTGACGAGAAAGATATGATTCCGGAACGGCTGAAGACCCTGGAGCTGCTTCTGAAAAAAACAGCGAAAACACACAAGCTGGATTATCCGCTTAGTATATCAGCAGGATACGCTTATTATCAGCCTGATATAGATTTTGATTTTAAAGATATTGTAAGGCGAAGCGATACCATGTTGTACCGTCAGAAGCGCAGGAAGAAGATTGCGCGGTCAACTGATCTGAATCATCTGTTTTCCCGCATGGAAAAGCATTCGGCAGAGGAGATCACAGATGAGGTGATCCTGCAGGAGAAAAAGTATCAGAGCATGTCAGTGGATGAGCTTTGCAGCGTGATTGATCTTCTGAGCCCGACTACAGATAATTATCCGTATGTGGTTGATTTTCGGACAGACCTTTATTACATAGCAAACCAGGCTCTTGACCGTTTCTGCATTCCGAAAAATGGTTTTCACAATGTAATTTCGAATCATAAAGAATTTGTGTATGGACCTGATTATGAAAAATGAAAGAGGAATTAGATGATCTTCTTAAAACAGATCGCTGTACTCATAGTATGGAGTATCGATGGCTGGATCTGAAAAAAATGCCGGTCTGGATTCAGTGCAAAGGCTATCTGGTCCGCGACGATAACATGAACCTCTTTACATGATCGGTTGTATCAATGAGATCGGAGAGAGACAGAAGGCAGATAATGTAAGCGGGCTGTTGGGAGAAAAAGGCTTTCGGGAGTATATGGACCAACAGGATACTCCTCTGGAAAAAGGATATCTGCTTCGTATTGGAATCGATCATTTTAAGGAAATAAATGATAACTTCGGACAGGAGTACGGTGACTTTGTGCTTAGGAAAACGGCTGATTGTATTTCCGGATGCCTGTCAGAAGGACAGAAAGTGTACAAGCTTGTGGCAGATGAATTTCTGATTCTGGATGTTTCTTCTGACCAGGTGAGGGATGCAGATAAACTTTATGATAAAGTGAGAGTTGCAACAGACAGATTTATTGAATCTAACGAGTTTAAGGTCATGTATACGGTTTCAGGAGGAATTGTGTCATTTGCGGCATTAGAGGGAAATCAGTATTCAGAAGCCTGAAGCTGACGGATTTTGCTTTGAATGAGGCAAAGACGCTGGGAAGAAACCGCTGTTATATATTTGACGTGGAAACCTACAGAAAATTTCTCCGGAAGAGGGAGATTACTCAGGAACTGCGGGAAGCTGTGCTCAATGGCTGCCAGGGTTTTACGGCTTTTTATCAGCCTGTATTTGCTGAAGATAAAAAGTGCCTTATGGAGCAGAAGCTTTAATGCGTTTTACTTCTGAAAACTCGGGATGATTTCACCGGCAGAGTTTATTCCGATTCTGGAAGAAACCGGTCTTATTATTCCGGTTGGTCGCTGGATGATGAGAGAAGCTATGGGAAAATGCAGCGAGATTCGGAAAGTACTTCCAGATTTTAGAGTGAGTATTAATATTTCCCAGGTTCAGGCATCCAAGTCTGATGTGATCCAGGATATCAGTGCAGAAATGAAAAGAGCAGGACTGCCGCTGGAAGCATTGATTGTGGAATTGACAGAGAGTGACCTTCTGGAACAAAATATCAATGAGAAGCATTTTCTCACAGAACTGAGGCGGATGGGAATCAGTCTTGCATTGGATGACTTTGGAACCGGATATTCGAACTTCCATTATCTCAGTGAGCTGAAACCGGAGATCATTAAGATTGACCGCTCTTTCACTGTGAAAGCAGTTGCAGATGAACAGGAATATTATCTGCTGAATCAGTTCTGCACCATGATCCATAATCTGGATATGAGGATTTGCATTGAAGGCGTGGAAAATGAGCAGGAATGGGCCATGATCCGAAAACTGTACCCGGAATTCACACAGGGATATTTCTGGGGGAAGCCTTGTGAGTATGAAGAATTTATGAGAAAATTTACAGAAAGCAGATTATGAGAAAGCTGGCGTGAATATTTCGGGCTACACTGAGGCTTTTTCATTTGTACAACAGGACTCGCAGACAAGCAAGTGGTGTAGTTATTTCAAACACATTCTGACAGGTAAGAAGAGGAGAAAATCGGATGAAGAAAAAATTTTTCAGGTTGTCAGCAGCAGTATTGCTTTTTTTCTCGGGAATTATGGAGATTGGCTGGCGCTTTTTTAACATGGTGGTCTGCTGCAAAGGAGGGGAAGGAAAAGGAAAGAAAGAATGGATTTGAATTATCCATATACGGATAATCATCCCAGAAACGGATACGCAAAGGAATATGATGAGAGCAGGGCATGGTGCGAGACTCAGAAGATGCAGGACTGTTATATCCAAAGCGTGGATGGATTAAAACTCCACGGATTCTATCTGCCGGCAGAGCATGCAAAGCGGTTTGTTATCTTAAGCCATGGTTACAGGGGCAGCAGATTTGGTTCCCTGTCATTTATGGCAAAATATCTCCATGAGCATCAATGTAATCTTCTGTTTATGGAACAGCGATGTTGTGGAGAAAGTGAAGGAAAATATATTACCTTTGGAGCAAAGGAAAAATGGGATGTGCAGCGTTGGGCAATTTATGTGTCCGAGAGAAATAAAGAAAAGCTTCCAATCTATCTGTATGGACAGTCTATGGGAGCAGCCGCTGTACTGATGGCATCCGGATACAGGCTTCCGTCAGAGGTGAAGGGACTGATCGCAGACTGTGGTTTTCAGTCTATGGAAAGACAGATGCGGGATATGGCTGACAACTGGTTCCATCTGCATTATATCCCTTTGCTTTTGAAGGAAATGGACTGTCTGTGCCATTTTGTGGCAGGATTTCGTATGAAAGATGCAGATACCACAGAAGCTATGAAAAGGAATACAAGACCTGTCCTTTTCTTTCATGGAGAGAAGGATACTTATGTGTACCCGAACAATTCATTCCAGAACTATATGCTGTGCAAAGCACCAAAGGAACTGGTCATTGTACAGGGAGCAAGACATCTGTGCAGTGCCTATGCAGATCCGGAACTGTATCAGCGTACAGTGATGGAGTTTTTGAGAAATATGATGGCAGTAATTCTGAAAAATAATGTGACTGTTTTCAACCGCCAAAGGCGATTATGAATGATAACAATCCCTGACCGGGACTTATCAGATGCGTTTTGTTAAATGCATGATAAGTCTCGGTCAATTTTATGTAAAGTGTTCATTAAGTGCTGAGGGTACTGGCATTTGGGAAAAATCTGTGCTATTTTTGTCACGTAATTAAAAAAGTAATGTTGTAGCTGCCAGTACATTATTTTTAAAATAACTGTGGGCTACTGAACAAGTATGTAATGTTTTTGTACCCGGGAAAAGAGAAAAAACGGGTGATGGAGGTTAAATAAAGTATGACAAACTACTATCCTTTAACAGCAGCACAGAAAATGCACCATAACTGGATCATGGATTACGGTACACAGCAGGTATCCGGTGTCAGTGTTGTGGCGTCTGTACAGGCTGAACTGGATTTTGGATTATTAAAAAAATGTATTCAGATGGAGACAGAACGTTCCGGATGCACCAGAATCCGTTTTACGAAGCCTGATAAAGACGGAAATGTACAGCAATACCTTGTAAAACAGGATCCAAGAGATATCGGATTCAAGGATCTGTCAGGAATGGGAAGCCTTGCAAAAGCAGACGAGCTGATGCAGCAGTGGGCATATGAAACCTTTGACGGTGATGACATTCCCATGTGCGAGTTTACTATGCTGAAGCTGCCGGAAGGATATAATGGTTTCTTTGTACATATGGATCACAGACTGATCGATTCCTGTGGTCTGGTAGTAATGATCGGTGATCTGTTTCAGTTATATATCTATTATAAATATGGAACAGCCTATCCGCAGGAACTGGCAGACTTTGAGACAGTACTGAAAAAAGACCTTGCAAAAGCAGGCAACGAGAAACGTTTTGCAAAAGATAAGAAATTCTGGGATGATCAGCTGGATGCACTGGGCGAACCTCTGTATTCTGATATTCAGGGACCGTCCGTACTGGAGGAAGCAAGAAAACGTCATGGAAATCCAAAACTTCGTTCTTCTGACATTGAGATGAAGGATCTGTTTGTGGCAGTTAAGGATTATTATCTGGAGCCGGGACCAACTAAAAATCTGATCGATTTCTGTATGAACCATCAGCTGTCTATGACAAACCTTCTTCTGCTTGGCATCCGTACCTATCTGTCAAAGGTAAATAACGGACAGGAAGATATCACTATCCAGAACTTTATATCCAGACGTTCTACTCATGATGAATGGACTTCAGGAGGAAGCAGAACTATCATGTTCCCATGCAGAACAGTGATCGCACCGGAGACAGATTTCCTTTCTGCTGCTTATGAGATCCAGAATATGCAGAATCGTATCTACATGCACAGCAATTACGATCCGGCATTTATTATGGATGAGATGAGAAAGAGATACAATACACCGGAGCATACAGGATATGAGAGTTGTTATCTGACTTACCAGCCAATGACTGTGAAGGTAGAGAATGAAATGCTTGGAACTATCCGTCAGCATGCAAAATGGTTTGCAAACGGTGCAGCTACCAAGAAGATGTATCTGACTGTATCCCATACAGAAGATGGAGGTATGAACTTCTCCTATCATTACCAGACTGCTCATCTGGAGGAACATGATATGGAACTGCTCTATTATTATATGATGCGTATTCTTTTCAAGGGAATCGCAGAGCCGGATATGAGCATCGGCGAAATTATGGAACTGGTTTAACTAAATCAATATCAGGAGGAAATGCAATGAATAAGGAAATGGAATTTAAAAATATCGTAGCACAGTATAGCAAGGTAGCATCGGAAGAAATGAATAATGAAATGAGATTCCGCGAGGATCTGGGTTTCAGTTCTCTGGATTTTATGTCCTTTTTAGGTGAGCTTGAGGATACCTTTGATCTTGAACTTGACGAGAGCGAAGTGCTGAAGATCACAACTCTTGGCGAAGCCTTAAATCTGCTGGAAGAACTTCAGTAATTTTTTTTTTCGAAGCAAAACTTATAAAGATGTCAGGGTCAAGGATATTTTGTACCTGACAGGATATCCATAACTTGAACAGTTCAGAAAATAATGGGGGACAGATATGCTGATCAGAAATATATTAGAAGAAAGTGTACGTAAATTTGATGAAGTAAAAGCAGTAAAATGGCTCAAGAAAAAGGAAATTATGGAAAGAAGCTATGGCGAACTGATGGAAAATGTAGTTTCCACCAGAAAAGGTCTCTTGCAGAAGGCTTTGAGGGCAAACACATTGCACTGATCGGAACCAGTTCTGTAGAGTGGATGGAAAGTTATCTGGGAATCATCACCGGATGTACCACTGCAGTACCGCTGGATGCCGCACTTCCCTGTGAGGATCTGATCGATCTGCTTAACCGTTCCGATTCCGTAGCTCTTTTCTTAAGTCCGAAGCTTAAACCATATCTGGATGCATTTCTTGAAAACTGCCCGAAACTTCAGAAGGTGTGGATGCTTCAGGAAGAGGTAGAAGATGCACCGGCAAAGGTATATGGTATTGGTGAACTTCGAAATGCAGGAAAGAGTGCATCATCAGATTCTGTCTGCCCGGATGCAGAGGATATTGCGACCATCATTTTCACTTCCGGAACAACAGGAAAGAGCAAGGGTGTTATGCTGACACAGAATAATCTGGCTTCCAATGTTGAGGCAGTAAAGATTACGGCAGAACCGGGAACTGCCGTGCTCAGTGTGCTTCCGATCCATCACGCATTCTGTCTGGTTATGGACTGGCTGAAGGGATTTTCACTGGGTGCAACTCTTTGTATCAATGATTCCCTGCTCCATATGGTAAGGAATATGAGTATTTTCAAACCGGAGATTATGCTTATGGTTCCAATGATGATCGAAACTATTTATAAGAGACTGGCTGCCGCTGATCCGTCAATTCCGAAGGCAGTTCTGGCAGAAAAGGTATTCGGTGGAAAATTGCGTATTATCTTTACAGGCGGTGCACATCTGGATCCATATTATATTGACCGTTTTGCAGAATATGGCGTCGAAGTACTGGAAGGCTATGGAATGTCAGAATGTTCCCCTGTTATCAGCAACAATACACCGGAAAATCATAAAAAGGGTTCTATTGGAAAACCACTTGAAAATGCAGAAATCAGATTCGAAAACGGTGAGATTCTGGTAAAGGGAAGCAGTGTTATGAAGGGATATTATCAGATGCCTGATGAGACAGCAGAGACTTTAAAGGATGGCTGGCTGCATACCGGTGACAAGGGATATATGGATGAAGACGGTTATCTGTTTATCAATGGACGTGTGAAGAACCTGATCATCCTGTCCAACGGTGAAAATGTATCTCCGGAGGAGATTGAGAATAAGCTGGCTCTGAATCCGCTGATAGGAGAAGTGATCGTCACAGGTGAGGACAATGGATTGACCGCCCGCATCTATCCGGAGCAGGCTGTTGTGGAAGCGAAAGCATTGGATGCAGAGGCAATTCAGGCACAGCTTCAGGCATTTCTGGATGAATATAACAGAAATCAGCCCACCTATCGCCGCATTACAGGATTGGTTGTCCGCAAAAATCCGTTTATCCGCAACACAACAAAAAAGATCAGGAGACAGGATGTCCTGATTGATGAGCCTCTGGAATAAGACAGAGGCTTAAGATAAAAGTGGAAGCATACCGGATAAAAAAACCTCAGACAGAATATCAGCGATCACTTCCGGTGCCAGATTAAAATTATCCCGGCTCCATTTGTGGAGAACGCCGATGGTACTGCCGATGGCGCAGGTGATCACATAGGAAACTTCTTCCTTTGTATGCCTGTCAGGCCTGGAATTAGATGTAGTTTCTGTAACATAATGATGGAGCATAGTCAGCATTTTTTCAAACAGATCATTGCCATGAGGCGTGCTCAAAAGACCGGACAGAAAAGGATTTTCCATGGTGTACCGGCACAGAGTCAGAAAATAGGAACTGCAGATATCCCGGTCATTTTTTGGCTGGAAATTTCCATCATGGAAAAACATCATGAATAGTTTTATCCTCAACTGCAGAGATCAGTGAAGGGATGTCCTGATAGTGATTATAAAAGGTACTTCTGGCAATACCAGCTGTTTTAGTGATGTCGGATACAGTAATCCTGTCAGGTTTCTTTTCTTTTAACAATTTGAAAAAAGCACCTAAAATGGCCTCGTCAGCCACAGAATATCTTTCATCGGGAATTACATTTTGCATAGTTGTTTCCCCCGGGAGTCTGTAAGTAATACATAAAGTATATCACAAATCTGACGATACAGCAGGTGCTTTTTCTTTTTTTGTAGAATTTACGTTACTGTTCACTCCGTTCACAGTAACGTAGCCAAATTCATTCCAGATTGCCTGCGGCAATGGAATTTTTGGCTTGTATGTCTCGGGATTTTGGCATATTCATGCCAAAACACCTCGCGGAATAGTGGTGTGTGAACAGTAACTCAATTATACTGTTTTGTTTTTCAGCACTGCAGGTGATGTATTACCTACAACCATCGCTGTCAGCGGGCTGAAATACAGCAGACATGTTAATACACAGTAAATCGGGATCATGATTGCAAACTGTACCAGTCTTCCGGGCATGATCGCATAGAAATTATATCCAAGCATGATCACAAGTCCTGCTGTTGTAAGCACCAGAGAGCTGAAAACTGCAGTTACCACGATAGATACGCAGATACCAACTGTCTTTCCTGTTTTCTTTCTGTTTGCAAATAATGGTTTTGCAAGGGCAGGAAGCACACCCCAGAGGATTGCTGCAACTGTGATAAACGGATTTACAGCATAGCCTTTCATAAAGCACCCGATAATATCCGCACATAATCCACAGACACCGCCTGCCACCGGTCCCAGCCACAGACCTGCAAGGATTGTACATACACTTCCCACAGAAATACGGTACGCACCAAGATCAATGACCAGAACTCGTGTGAGTACCAGATGCATGGCGATCAGAAGAGCCATGAACACCAATGTTTTTACGTTCCAATATTGTTTTTTCTGCATAATAAAAACACCTCCATAATGTGTTTTAAAAATAGAGTAGTTACATAAATAATAATCCCTCCACATTATGAGATGCTCTCATATGTAGCAACGGGTGCGGAAATTATATCGTAAGCAGCACGCTTTCTGCTTTTCGTTTCACGGCGACTCCCCAGCCTGTGAACACTTGACGCATAAAATCCTACTTCGCTATTATTTATTTATCGAAATTATAACATAATCCATAGAAATTGCAATATATTTTCCGTTATTATTTTCACAAATTTGAATGCTGTTTTTTGTTCATTCTATACGAATGGTCTGCTTTTTTTACTTGAGAATATTGCTGCAAACACTCGTAAGTCTATGAATAAAACAGCCGCATATACTAATACTATAACATTATGCAGCAGTCCGGCATCTTCAGAAATGAGAAATTACATGAATACAGATATCCCGCCCCGGTCTGCTATAATCATGGAGGTAAAAAATGTCAGAAATATGTAAAAATAACTGCCAAAATCCTTATAATATATGTTATGATAATTACCTGAATACCAACGCCTGTACGGAATGTACCGGCCTGATATGCACTCCTGCCAAAGATAATGACGAATGGGAAAGCTACCGGAAAATTTTTGATTTTATCCCCGAACCGCCCGGAAAGCAATATCCCTCCCTGTAAATAATTATTGCATACGGCAGGAATCATGTTCAAACGAATGATTTATTGGAGGTCCTGTCTATATTATGAAAAACTGCTTGCTGCATGTGTCTGTGCCGGCC
>ENA-OQJH01000259-OQJH01000259.1-human-gut-metagenome-genome-assembly--contig:-NODE-259-length-30976-cov-3.641674_pt1 | contig 30976 bp, 32 predicted proteins | sample MGYA00242597_ERZ504763 | MGnify/ENA primary metagenome ERZ504763 (study PRJEB26092, sample SAMD00036359) | human gut metagenome | host: Homo sapiens | study: EMG produced TPA metagenomics assembly of...
TTTCTCTTGCTGTGTAGGGGCAGGTTTTAGACCTGTCCCTATGCCCAATAGGAGTGAAATTTCTCCGAATGTTATCTTTAATAGTGTTATATTGTTTATTATCAATGTTTTATATGCGATAAATGTTATCTGTTTATTTTCATGAAAAGGGCTTTATACCTTACTTTGCATTATTAAACTTAAGCAACAAACCCGATGAAAATAAAACAAATTCTACTTTGCATGCTTTTAGCCTGCTTTATTCTTCCCGCTTCCGCACAGAATAGCTGGGGTATTGTAGGAGGCGGACTTTTTTCTAAATCTTTGTCCAGGGATGCACGCTTCAGCCTAGGCGGTTATGCCGGAGGAATGTATGACGTTCATGTTAAAAAACTCATGGTATGTACAGCCACAATTATTATTTACTTATGAAGAATTCAGATCCAAGACAAGGCTTGGTACCGATTCCTTTTTTAGTAAATTCAATTTGGAGCTTCCTATCCTTGCTTCTTATAATGTTGCTTTAAATAACAAATGGAATTTGCGCATCAATGCGGGACCGTATCTGTCCTATGCTATGTTTGGCAGGGATAAATCCATTGACTACGCCTATGGCAACGGAATGCACTCTAGTTTGGGCTGGTGGCATCAGGATTTTCCAGATCATTTTACTTACGGTGGAAGGACCGGGGTTTCATTGGAATCCGAGCATTTCATTTACACTATCGATGGTAAATGTTCTCTTCGTAAGAGGCCTTTCGGGCGGAATGTCAGTTTATCGGCCGGTGTAGGATATAAGTTCTGAGTTTTCTGTATCTTTGTCGCCGGAGAATAAAAATAGAGTTGCATGTATGTTTATATAAAACAGCCGGGTATTGTTTGCCTTCTATGTTGGCTTTGTCTTTCCTGTACTTTGCAGCGCACGGAACATCCTGCTTTGCGGCAAGCAGGATACTTGATGGAAGAACATGCGACAGTGCGTTTTCATTATTGAAATCCATCTCTTCCCTGATCGGTATGACCCCGGAAGACAAGGCCGATTACGCTTTGCTGCTGGCTGAGGCTGCGGATAAAAATGGTTGTTCACTGCTTCCTTGTGACTCATTATTGAATTTAGCCCTCCATGTATACCATGAAGAAGCCAAAGAACATGCTATAGCTCTTCTGTATAAGGGTAAAGTGCAACAGGAAATGGAAAACTATGCCGATGCCCTGAAAAGTTACCGTATGGCGCTTGAAATCCTTTCCGCCTATCCATGTGAATTCTATTGGAAGGGGTTTGTATATAATATGTTGGGTGGGCTGTATGGCAAACAGAACTTGTACGCACAGGCCAAAGATATGTATGTCAAGGCTTGTTATAATGATTCGCTGGCACGGCATAACCGTCATTTCATCAGTTCACTCAGCAATCTGGGGGTAGCTTATATCGGCTATGGAAATATAGACTCCGCTTTTATCTGCCAGCAACGCGCTTTGCAGCTTTCTCTTTCTACTGATAGTTTCCTTTTGCATTCTCTTTATGGAAATATAGGGGATTTATGCGGACGTACAGGACGGACCAGTATAGCTATTACTTGTCTGAAAAGGGCATACGATGCTTGTCGTCTTAGAGAAGACAGCTTGCAGTGTCTTTGGAATCTAGGGGAATTTTATTATAATAACGGGCAGCTTGATTCGGCTCTTTATTATTTGAACCGGAGCAAGGAAGCTGTCGATATTCATATCCGGTATCTCTCTTTCTTTGACTTGTATGCCATAGCTAAGCAGCAGGGAAATGTGGAGAAAGCTTTGGAATATCTGGAAATCAGCACCGAGTTGGAAGATTCCATCTATTCCACCAATGTGGCCACGGAACTGGAGAAGAAGACCTATCGCTGGAATGCGACGCGCAAGTAAGGAAAGAACAGTTCAAGGCTAAACGGAGGATATACACCATTGCGATGATAGCTGTGGTGTTGCTGCTGGTCATTGTGATTATTTATCAACAGATACTGAAGAACAAGAAGATACAGCAATCCAATTATAAATATCTGTTGCAGAAGCTGAAACAGAACCTGATGGATATGCAGCAGAATATTGCTCAACATGAAGAGGTGATAGCCGAATTGAAACAGAAACAAGAAAGCCGTGCCGAGGAAATAGAAGAGAAGGAACGGGCTATAGAGGCCATGAAGATGGAGAAAGAGAAATTGCGCAACTGGTTGTTCCGGCAAAGTGCCTCTATACGAAAATAGACAAACTGGCCAACCAGCAAAAGCATCACAAAGAGCGTATTGCAGTGCTCACCAATGCTGAGCAACGCCAACTCAGAGTGATTATAGGACAGATTTATGCTGATTACATAGAGCAACTGCATACCCGGTATCCCAAGTTGAACGAAGATGATGTCCTTTTGCTATGTCTGCAATTGGCGGATTTATCTCCTTTTGCCATCGCTTTATGCTTTGGTAATAATGATACACAGATTGTAGCGCAACGCAAATATCGTATGAAAAGTAAGATGGAATAACTGTGTGTTACAGAATTTGCATAATGTTTTTTTAATAGATGTTTGTATATCAGGTTATAAAGGCATTTTGCTATCTTTGTGCATAGAAAGCTAAAAGACAAAATTACTATGCGTTCATTTATTATATATTTAAATTTCGTCAGTTTGCTGGCTGTCTGTTTGTTTGCCTGTAACCACCATTCTTCCAATCCGATGTTACAGCAAGTAGATTCATTGTTGGAAATGAAGCCGGACAGTGCATTGACTATTTTAAAAAATATATCTGTTTTAGAGGATTTGCCGGAAGTAGACAAGGCATACTATGCTTTGTTGCTGGCTGAGGCTACGGACAAGAACAAACTACCCTTATTACCTTGCGATTCCTTATTGAATTTCGCCTTGGATTATTATGGAGATGATGATAGGGAGAAGGCTGTGGCATTGATGTATAAGGGAAGGCTGCTGGCGCAGATGAATGATGAAATGTCGGCGATAGAGCATAATTTGAAAGCGTTGGAAGTGTTGCAGAATTATCCGCAAGATTTAAAATGTAGAAGATTGATTTATAGTATGTTAGGGGTATGGTGATTGTGAATTGTACGACAAGGCGTTGGAAATACAAAATCAAGCTCTTCTTTATTCTTTTAGTGCTAAAGATACTGCTATTGCCTATCATAACATTGGATATATTTATGGTATGAGGGATATGCAGGATTCTGCTATAACTTATCAGAGAAAGTCTGTGGAATATGCTATGCGTTCTAAAGATACAAGCATGATACTCACTTCTTGGCACAATTTAAGTCTGTATTATGGACGATTTGAAAACATCGATTCTGCCGTGGTTTATGCCTATAAAGTTTTGCAAAATATATCTGATGAAAATAAAATATTTAGCGGTTATTTCTATAATATAGGTGATTTGTACATTGGTTTAGGACAATATGATTCTGCTAGGTATTATTTAGAGAAAAGCCTGCTCTTTTCTCCATCCCTTTCTATGTCTTACTGGTCACTTGCCGTAATGGAAGCTAAGCTAGGAAATTTCAAGTCCGCCTATCACTATCTAGATACTTTTGTCATGGTTCAGGATTCATTGGATGCTAGTGAGCGATTGTCTGAAGTGCAGCATATAGTCTATAAAAATCAGACAGCATTGGAAGTAAAGGATGAGCAAATAAAATCCAGAAAGGTTATAGGGCGTATTGTTTTTTCAGCCATTATTATTTGCTTTGTCGTTGCTTTGATTTACCAACGTTGGATAAATAAGAAAAATAACCAGCAGGCACTCTATCGGCAAGCATTACAATATGCTGATGAGAAACAGAATGTGATGCAGCAGCGCATAGAAGAAAATGAATCCGCTCTTGCACTGTTACAGGATAGGGAAAACCAAAATCTTGATGAAATTGCCCAAAAAGAGCAATTGATAACTCAATTGAAGAAAGAAAAGTTGGCACTTCGTACATGGTTATTCCAGCAGACTTCTATATACAAAAAGGTGATGTCATTGTCTGACCAGCAGCAGGTGAATAAGAAAATCCGTAAGGTGATGGCAGCTGCTGAATTGGACAAACTGAAGAAAACGACCTTTGAAATCTATGCTGATTATATTTCTCCTTTGCAAGCACAATACTCCCAACTGACGGAGGATGACTTGTTGGTCCTTTGCCTGCAAGAAGCGGGTATTTCTCCGTTGGCCATTTCTTTATGTTTCGGACATACGGATACGGTAGCCTCAATCAAAGGAAATCGCGTCTAAAAAAGAAAATGTCAGAGTGATAAACTGAAATATATTGTTTATCAGTGTTTTATAGAAATATTATGTCACAGCAAATAGTTGTACGTTCTTTCCTTTCCCTCTAACTTTGCGGCATCATTTTTAAACAAAAAGAAGTATGAAAGCAAAGTTATTATTGATGTTATTTTTAGTTTCCTTGAGTTTGGGAGTTTTTGCTTCGGAGCATCACCAAAAGAAGCCTCATGCAGTTTGCAAAGTTTATGAGAAGGTGGCTACTAGAATTCCTTTTATTTTTTCAATACAAGCCGAAGATATAAATGACTGTTTGTATCTCACATCTCAGTTCTCATTAAATGATGCTGATATTACTATGCTAGATAAGGATGGTAATGAAAAGGTGTAGTTATGAATAACGCATTTGAAAAAACAGCTGTACTTCCTAAGTGTGATAAAGGAAGTGCTTACTCGACTCAGATAAATTTAAGTTTTTAAGTAATTCCAATTAAGGCTGTATGATAATATTTTAGTTGATAATCTAAGGTTATTGATAATGTGAAGTTCATATCTGAATCTTATTTTATTGCTCATGTTATGATAAAATATGTTATATGGTTGATTTTTAGTGTTGTATAGGTGAGTGATGTTATATGGATAGAGCTTTATGCTTATATCTTCTTTCTAATTTTGCAACATCAAATAAAAAAATAAGTATGAAGACTAAAATGATTGTAGTGGTGGTGTTGGCTGCCATGTGTGTATTGCCTTTGTCTGCACAGGTAAAAGTTGGTGTGGAAGGTGGAATGAACCTGTCTCATTATCTGGTTTCCGGTTCTGACGGATATAAAGCCGAACAGGTAGGTGGAATGAAGCCCGGCTTTCAATTGGGGGTGACTGTGGACTACGAGATAGGAAAGCATTGGATGTTAATGTCCGGTTTGTCTTGGTTGCAGAATAGAAGTACCATGAAAATGATGGATCACATGGTTACTTATTTTCCTAAGACAGAGATAAAGATAAATAATCTGATTTTGCCGTTAAAAATGGGATATAATATTCGGGTTTCGGATAAACTCAGCCTCATTCCGTCGGTTGGAGTTTATGCTTCTTACGGATTTGGTGCTGGAAACTGTTCTTTGGATGTTATTCACCAAGAGGGGGATAATATAACTACCGAGCCTGCAAAATGGAAGCCCTTGGATGGTTTTTCCTATAAAGCCGGGGAGCCCAATAATAGTGCTAATCTTCAGGCTTTCCGCCGTTGGGATTATGGGGGCATTGTTGGAATGAAGCTGTTATTGCCGATCATTATACGATAAGTTTTGATTATAGGGTCGGAATAAAAAAGATACAGGCACAAAATGGTTTGCGGAATTCAACTTTCCAGTTCTCTGTGGGCTATCGTTTCTAAACTGATTTAATTAAACTGGCAATCTGTCAAAATGATAATGCCGGTGTATGAGGGTGTCCTGTTTCAAAGGATACAGTTTGTGTATTTTCATCGTATTCTCGTGCATCGGCATTTTGACAGATTGTCTTCTTTTTCTGGTTATTTATTCTTTTATGGATATATGTGAACGTATATGTAGGGAAATGCATACATACGTGTCCGACAGGGATCTTTATGCCTTTTGAGACCCCTCTATTTATTGAGCCAGCTCTTTCAATATCTCCTCTATTTTCTGAAAGAGTTGTCCTATGTGCGCTCCGTCCACAAAAGCATGGTTTACAGTGAAAGCGATGGGCATTACCAGTCTTCCTTCGCGTGGCACTACTTTGCCGGCATTCATCAGCGGATAGTCTAATGGATGGTCGGGAGCCATTTGTGTATAGGTGAGTGAAGTGAAATAAAGCTGAGGCGTGGCACTCAGTTGGATAATATCAAAATCTCCCTGTTCTTTAATGACTTTTTCGGCTCCATACGGGTCACCCTCTTCGGGGATGTTATGGACGATGTGATATGCTTCGGCATAAAACCGTTCAAAATCTGCATGGTAAGGGATGCGGACTGTGTAGAAAGTCTTGCCGGGTACAGCGATAGGTGATATGATGTCCACCTGATCGTGATAGACCACCTGTCCGTTTTTATCTGTACGGAAACGGAATTCTTTCACTTCATTGGCAGCACGTAGCACAGCATACAGGTAATACAGGAAAAAAGAGCGCTTGGCGGCTTTTGCAGCTGGAAATGCTTCAGTGCAATCCACTTCACTGGTAATGGATATCCATGAATTATGGAAGTTGCGGAAAAATTATAATTGTCCCGGCGTTCCCAAGTTTCAATATCTATTATATGTTTCATTTATTTTACGGGTTTAAAAGAATGGTACATGAAGTGCGCTCCCAGCAGTATGAACGGAATGCTGAGCCATTGCCCCATGTTCAGCATCATACTGTCTTCAAAGGCTTCCTGGCTGGCTTTTATAAACTCCACAAGGAAGCGGAAGGTGAATATGGTAGTGAGGCAGTAGCCGAAATAGAAACCGGGGTATAGCGTGGTTTTGTACTTTTTATACAACCGCAAGCCTATGATAAAAATCAGAAGATAGGCGATGGCTTCGTAGAGTTGTGCCGGGTGGCGGGGTTGCATATCTTCGTGCGGAAAAATGAACGCCCAAGGAACATGAGTTACCGTACCTACTATTTCACCATTCATCAGGTTACCTAAACGGATAAAACAACCTGCCAGCGGGGTGGCGATGGCTATATTGTCTAGTACAGTCAGGAACTTCAATTTTACACGGCGTGAATAGATCCATAAGGCGAGCATTAGTCCGATGGTTCCTCCATGGCTGGCAAGACCTTGATAACCGGTCCATTTTATCCCAGAATCGGTAATCTTGACGGGCAACAGCATTTCTACAGGGTGAGAGAGCCAATAGCCTGGTTCATAGAACAGACAATGTCCCAGGCGAGCACCGATAACAATACCCAGCAGGCAGTAAACGAACAGGGAATCAAATTTTTCGTAAGGAATTTTTTGGTCTTGGTAGAGTTTGTATATCACCCAGTAGGCCAATGAAAGCCCTGTAACGAACAATACGGAGTAATAACGGATGGAAATGCCGAAAATGGAAAAGATTTCTATATCGGGATTCCAAAGAATGGCTGACAGTGTATTCATATCTTGAATTTTTGTGCAACTTTGCGGTAAGTGGGCATATCCACATCCATCTTTTCGCCCAGTGCGATCATATCAAACAATAGTCCTTGTATTTCGGACTCATGTCCTTTGGCTATATCTTTTTGCATGGATGCGGTACTGTCCGGGTCTAATTTGTCAATCACTTTTAAGTTGTATTCTATCGGGTCTTCCGCATAGGTAATTCCCATTTTGCGGCCTATTTCAGAACTTTCCTTGGACAGACCGATGAAAGTGTCGCGTTCTGCTCCGGGATGTTGCAGAGGACCCATTGGGACATCATGGTAGGCACCTGTGCAGGCCATAGCCGAGATGAATGACCATTTGATGAAGGTGTCGCGATTGATATCATCCGAAATATCGGCTTTGATCCCTGCTTTTCTTAGTACATCGGCAATGGTTTCCAGACGTTCCGGAGCCACACCCTGTTGGGGACGTGCGCCGAAAACCAGTCGGAATATTTTGCCCATTTGTGTGATTTCACCCGGTCCGGAGACGAAACCTACGATGTAGATGCATCCGTCTAGTACTGTTACATGTGAAACAAGTTGCCCGATACGGGGACCTGTACCGTAAACATTCAGGATGGGGATAATCAAGGTATCTTTATCCGAGGCTTTTTCCAACAGATCTTTGATGGAATCTAGGGAGTAGCCCTTTACGCATACAAAAATTACGTTGGCTTTCTCGTTGTATTCCTCGGCTGTGCAGGCTTGTACAGGCAGAAAGTGATTACCTTTCAAGTCTGATCTTAGGTGAAGTCCTTTTTCACGAATGGCTTCCAGATGCTTGCCACGGGCAATGCATGTTACATCTTTTCCTGCTAAAGCAAGGAAACCGGCGATGCTTCCTCCAACGCCGCCGGTTCCCACGATTAAATATTTTTCCATGTTAGTTGTATTTTGTTTTAGGAAACAAAACACTGACTTATCAGTCTGCCATTAGTTTTGCTGGTTCCCTGATGTTTTTTCATTCATAGCATGGCTGTGATAAGTCTTTTGCGTTTTGATTTACCTACGGTTTATACATTGAAGCGGAAGTGCATGATGTCACCGTCCTGCACTACGTATTCTTTACCTTCCACGCCCATTTTTCCAGCCTCTTTCACGGCGGCTTCCGAACCATATTTAATGTAGTCCTCGTACTTGATCACCTCGCGCGGATAAATCCTTCTCGAAATCGGTGTGGATGACCCTGCGCATTGGGGTGCTTTCCATCCTTTGCGGTAGGTCCAGGCTTTTACCTCCATTTCTCCGGCGGTGATGAAGGTTTCCAGTTCCAGCAGGTGGTAAGCCGATTTGATCAGACGATTTACACCTGATTCTTCCAGACCGACTTCCTGAAGGAACATTTGGCGGTCTTCATAGGTTTCGAGTTCTGCGATATCGGCTTCGGTTTTGGCGGCTACGATAGAATTTCTGCATTCTCTTCTTTTACGGCTTCGCGTACTTGTTCTACATATTTATTGCCGGTAGCAGCGCTTGCTTCGTCCACGTTGCATACGTACATCACTGGTTTGCTGGTTAGCAAGAACAGTTCTTTTGCGATTTTCTGTTCGTCTTTGCTGTCAAATTGTACGGTACGCGCAGATTTGCCTTGTTCCAATGCGTCTTTGTATTTAACAAGGATGTCGTACATTTGTTTAGCTTGTTTGTCACCGCCCGTCTGTGCCTGTTTTTGTACTTTTTGGATACGGCTTTCAATGGTTTCCAAATCTTTCAGCTGGAGTTCGGTGTCAATGATTTCTTTGTCACGGACCGGATCTACACTACCGTCTACATGAGTCACATTTTCATCATCAAAACAGCGGAGTACGTGCAGAATAGCATCTGTTTCACGGATATTTGCCAGAAACTTGTTTCCCAACCCTTCACCTTTGCTAGCTCCTTTTACAAGTCCTGCAATGTCAACAATTTCTACAGTAGTGGGAACGATACGTCCCGGATGAACCAGTTCGGCAAGTTTGGTCAGGCGTTCATCAGGAACGGTGATGACACCTACATTCGGTTCGATGGTACAGAAAGGGAAGTTGGCTGCTTGAGCCTTTGCATTCGATAAACAATTAAAAAGTGTCGACTTTCCTACGTTTGGAAGACCGACAATGCCACATTGTAAAGCCATTATCTATTTGTTTTTTTGATTATTATCTATCTATTTGTTTGCAAAGATAACCATTCTTTTTGTATCAGGCTTCATATTGAAGTCAGATTTGGCTTTTTTATATGCGAAAAGACTGCCCGTCACGAAACAAAAAGGGCAACCGTCACGGTTGCCCTTTCGTAGAGTTTTTATGAAAAGTGTTAGATTGTTAGAATAGATTTATTTGTCCATAGTTACGGTCATTTCGGGTACTAATATATATTCTTTCTTTTTAGAGTTCCATTTGTAATATTCAGTAGTCATACTTTTGTTGCCATAAGTATAACGAATGCAGAGGTCATTTTCCCAGCGATTTTTGTTACTGTTCCATTTTTGCGCCTCGTCCTCTGTGCGTTGGTTGTTGGCATCATACTTGTAATTGTGCTTCATATAATTAGTAAGCATGGTGCCTTCCATTTTAAAAATCGTTTCCGAAACAATTACTCCATTTACTTCTTCTGCATTGTAAATCAGGTTGTCACCCGGATTTCCTGCAAAAACTGTAAGGTTAGCAATAAATAAAATTGCTACAACGAGCATTCCTTTCAAAAAATTGATCTTCTTCATGATATTGATATGTTAGATTGTTACTTTCATATTGTTTTTAAAAACGGTGCAAATGTACGAAAGAAAATTGAATCTCCTAACATTTCTGCTAAAAAATGATTATATTTGCAAAATGTCACTGATTAAACAAATATTAATAATTGTATAAGATCTATTTATTACAATTATCTTGTGTTTGTGTTTTTCATTTACGTTCGGGATGGCAAATGAAAAGCTCAATGGATTGGAAAAGACCATTGAGCTTTTATGATATAAATACCTTATATATAGTACTATATATCTTGCGAATAGTTGGTTTCTATATGCTTTAATGCGCTTCAAGCCAGTTGCTTCCCCAACCGCAGTCTGCGCGTAAAGGTACTTGCATATGGTAGGCATTTTCCATCTCTTCAATCACAATTTTCTGTACTTTTTCCTTTTCTTCGGGTAGAACGCTGAAATTTAACTCATCATGTACCTGAAGTATCATTTTGGACTTTATATTTTCAGATTGAAAGCGCTGGTATATGCGTACCATAGCTGCCTTGATAATATCGGCTGCACTTCCCTGGATAGGAGCATTGATGGCATTTCGTTCGGCATATCCGCGCACAACCGAATTTCTGGAATTGATATCCGGAAGATATCGTTTACGGCCGAATATGGTTTCAATATATCCTTGCCTGCGGGCAAGGTCGATGCTTTTGTCCATATATTCCTTTATTTGGGGATAAGTTTCGAAATAGCCGTCTATTAGTTCTTTTGCCTCTTTGCGGTCTACATTCATACGTTCTGCCAGTCCGAATACGCTGATGCCGTAGATGATACCGAAATTAGCTGTTTTTGCTTTACTGCGTTGTTCGCGGGTAACTTTGTCTATACTTATCTTATATACTTTTGCTGCGGTGGCGGCATGAATGTCATCTCCTTCCTTGAAAGCCTCTATCATATTGGCGTCTCCGCTAAGGTGTGCCATAATGCGTAACTCAATCTGTGAATAGTCGGCGGAGAAAAATTCGCAACCATCATCGGGAATGAAGGCCTTACGGATTTCCTTGCCGTCTTCGTTGCGGATGGGGATGTTCTGAAGGTTCGGGTTGCTGGAACTGAGCCGGCCGGTAGCAGTGACCGTTTGATTGAACGAAGTATGAATTTTACCTGTTTCTTTATTAATCAATAGGGGCAGAGCATCAATATAAGTACCGAGAAGCTTCTTCAGACCGCGGTGTTCCAATATCTTGCCTACTATTTCGTGTTTCCCTCGCAGGCTTTCCAATACTTCTTCACTGGTGACATATTGTCCGGTTTTGGTTTTCTTGGCTTTCTCCACGATACGCAGCTTGTCAAACAGCACTTCACCTACCTGTTTGGGTGAGGCTATGTTGAAATCCGTACCTGCCAGTTGGTGCACTTCTTCTTCTATTTGGTTCATGCGGGCGGTGAAATGTTCCGAGGTCTGTTTTAAGGCTTCAGTGTCTACACGCACGCCGTTGCGTTCTATATAAGCAAGTACGGGGACCAGGGGCATTTCTATTTCGTAGAAGAGTTTTTCCGCATCGTTGGTTTTCAATTCCTGTTCCAAGATGTTTTTCAATTTCAGTGTGACATCAGCATCCTCGCACGCGTACTTATAGATAGCTTCGGGGGAGAGATCGCGCATATTCTTCTGACCTTTGCCTTTGGGACCAATCAGTCTTCGATGTGGATAGTCTGATAATGCAGGTAGATTTCGGCAAGGTAGTCCATATTGTGGCGCAATTCCGGTTGTAGTACATAATGTGCCACCATGGTATCGAACAGGGGACCGCGCACTTCAGTTCCGTAGTTGCCCAATACCAGCATATCGTATTTTATATTTTGTCCTACTTTCAACGCTCCTTCTTTTTCGAAAGCCGGCCGGAACTCATTAACTATTTTTTGCGCTTCGGTCCGATCGGCAGGTACAGGGACATAAAATGCTTGATTTTCGGCATAGCTGAAGCTCATTCCCACGAGTTCTGCGGTGATGGGATCGGTTCCTGTTGTTTCCGTGTCTAGACTGAAAATTTCTTTTGTAAGTAAGTTTTGTAATAATTCAGATCTTTTCTCTTCTGTATCAATGAGTTGATAGTCGTATTTTAAATTATCTAAACATGCTAGATTCGAATATTTCTCACTTTCCGTCCCTCCGTCGGTAAATTCTGCAAAGAGATTGCTTGAGGGGAAGACGGAGAAGCGGGCGATTTGCCATTCGAAGCCGGTTCACCGAAAGGGAGAGTTGTCCCGAACCGTCCGGCATGTTTCCCTGCCGGGCGCTTCCTTCCGGTGTGCGGTTTCGTCCTTGCAGATCGTTTCCGGTCGCATCGGTGTATGTTCCGGCGAAGGCGGATTTCTTGTTTCGGTTGAAAAACGCGGTCGATGAGGGTACGGAACTCCATCTCTTCAAAAATCTTCCGTAGTTCCTCTTCATTTGGTTCTTCTCTTTTCAGTTCGTCCATGTTCAATGTGATGGGGACATCAATTTTGATAGTTGCCAGAAACTTGGAGAACTCAATCATTTTCCGGTTGGCTTCCACTTTGGTTTTCAAGGCTCCTTTCAGTTCGGCAGAGTGGGAGAGAAGATTCTCGATGCTGCCATATTGCGCGATTAACTTTTGTGCTGTTTTCTCGCCCACTCCCGGACAACCGGGAATGTTGTCGGAACTATCGCCCATCAGTCCCAGCATATCAATGACTTGTGCGGGTGACTGGATATCGAACTTTGCCTTTACCTCTTCTATGCCCATCACTTCAAAACCGCCTGTATGCTTGGGACGGTACATGAAGACATTTCCGCCCACCAGTTGACCATAGTCTTTGTCTGGTGTCATCATATAAGTAGTGATCCCTCGTTTGCCGGCTTCGGTGGCCAGTGTACCGATCACGTCGTCAGCCTCGTATCCCGGTATTTCCAGAATAGGAATACGATAGGCCCGGATAATATCCTTTATAATGGGTACGGACAAACGGATTACTTCGGGTGTTTCTTCACGTTGTGCCTTATACTGTTCATAGGCCTCGTGCCGGAAGGTGGGACCGGCGGGATCAAATGCCACACCGATGTGCGTAGGATTTTCTTTCTTCAAGACCTCTTCCAGTGTATTGACAAATCCCAGTACGGCTGAAGTGTTGAAACCCTTGGAGTTAATGCGCGGGCTTTTGATGAAAGCGTAATACGCGCGGTATATTAATGCATAAGCATCTAATAGAAAAAGTTTGTCCATTCTTAAAAATCTTTAGTTTTTTCATTGTAAAAGTACAAAAAAATACCGTATTCCGTCTTTTATTACTACTTTTGTGCACAATTAACCTGCATGGACAAATTACAGCAAATCAAATTGCCTATTGACAAGGAGTTTGAGGAATTTAGAAGGTTGTTTGACTCTTCGCTCCAAAGTTCCAATTCTTTACTTAGTGAGGTGTTATCCTATATTAAGCAGAGAAATGGCAAGATGATGCGTCCCATATTGGCGTTGTTGATTGCTAAACTATTCGGTGAAATCAATGATTCTACGCTTCATGCGGCCCTTTCATTGGAGTTGCTCCATACGGCCAGCCTGGTGCACGATGATGTGGTGGATGAGAGTGACAAGCGCCGTGGGCAGTCTTCGGTAAATGCTATCTATAATAATAAGGTGTCGGTTCTGGTAGGCGACTATATGCTGGCAACCAGCCTGAAGCATTCTGCCATGACCCGCGAGATTACAATTGTAGATTTGGTGGCTTGTTTGGGACAGAACTTATCTGAAGGCGAGATTATTCAATTGGCGAATATTAATGCTTCTGAGTTCTCGGAAGAAGTGTATTATGATGTCATTCGTAAAAAGACGGCTGCATTGTTTACTGCCAGTGCGGAAGCGGGGGCTATTTCGGTTCATGCATCCGATGAAATGGTGAAAAATGCTCGTCTGTTTGGCGAAATGATTGGTATTGCTTTCCAGATAAAGGATGATATCTTTGACTATTATTCTTCTGATGAGATAGGTAAACCTACCGGAAACGATATGCGTGAAGGGAAGCTGACATTGCCGGCTTTGTATGTGTTAAATACGTTTGATGATGAGGAGATGCGGAAACTGGCGTTATGTATCCGGTCATTAGACGCTTCGGATGAAGATATTGCCCGTTTCATCGAATATACTAAGGTGAAGGGAGGGATAGAGTATGCCAGACAGGCAATGGTGGATTATCGTAATAAAGCGTTGGCTTTACTTCCACAATCAGCCGGTCAAGCTGTAAAAGATGCTTTGACTGCTTATATTGATTATGTGATTGAAAGAGATAAATAGTACGATTGTTGAAGATATGTACCTCAAAAAGTTCGGGCGTGATCCTTTATACGATAAGGACCACGCCCGAGCTTTTGAGGTACGCCTTTCTTTGGTAGTTTAAAATAACCGGAATAGATAAGGCTCATTCCGGTCACTTTAAATGTGGTTGTTATTTAAATAGTGAAACGGTTCTTTGTTTAGAAGAACTTGGTTTCCTGACCTACAATTTCTGAGAGAAGCAGATTGGCCAGGCGGCTTGTTCCTAAGCGGAATAGCTCGTTTGTCAGCCATTCTTCACCTAACACTTCTTTTACAATGGTATAGTAAACCAAAGCATCGTGTACGGTATTAATTCCTCCGGCGGGTTTGAATCCTACTTTGCGGCCTGTTGTCATATAGTATTCTTTGATAGCCTCGCACATCACCAAGGCGGCTTCAGGAGTAGCGGCGGGGTTTTCCTTTCCGGTAGAGGTCTTGATGAAATCGGCTCCGGAATACATCGATAGAATGGACGCTTTTTTGATGTTGGATGCGCTTCCCAGTGCTCCAGTTTCTAGAATTACTTTCAGGTGGTGCTCACCACATACAGCTTTTAATTCTTCTATTTCATCGCACATTCCTTCGTAATCCCCACTCAGGAACTTGCCTACCGGGATAACGATATCTATTTCATCAGCTCCGGTATGGAGAGCCATGGCTGTTTCGGCTACCTTTACTTCAGTAAATGTTTGTGATGAAGGGAAACCACCCGATACACAGGCTATGTTTACATGGTCTGCCTCCAAGGTGTCGTTGACTACTTCTGCCATATTAGGATATACACAGATTGCGGCTACATTGTCCAGATCAGGGTACTTGTCAACAAATTCATTTACTTTTCCGGTGAATTTCATTACACTTTCATCCGAATCAGTGCACTTTAAAGTGGTCAGGTCAATGCAATGGAACAGGAATTTCTTTACGTCCGGTGTATTGTTTTCTGCTACATGTTTTTCGATGAGTAGGGCAGTTTTCGCTTTTACATCCTCATCGCGCAAACGGATGTTATACTTGGCAAGTGCTTCCTCGTACTTACTGTGCTCGGGTCCATGATCGTGGTCATGACGATGTTCATGTCCACCTTCGAATTCGTGATTATGTTCCATAATTCTTTATAATTTGGGGTTGTTTTTATGTCTGTCTTTATCTCTATTTGTTTTCTTCTCCAAGTTTTGACGGAAGGCTTCGGTCAGGTTTACTCCGGTCTGGTTGGCCAGACAGATAAGGACCCACAATACGTCTGCCATTTCATCGGCAAGGTTGTCTTTCTCTCCTTGTTTGAAAGATTGGTCTCCATATTTACGTGCCATCACACGTGCCAGTTCGCCTACTTCCTCGGTCAGGACGGTCATATTGGTCAGTTCGCTGAAGTAGCGTACACCGTACGTTTTAATCCAGCTGTCCACCTCTTTTTGTGCTTCTTCCAGTGTCATTATTCTTTGTTTTTAGTGTCCATACATATAGTAACAGGCCCGTTGTTCAGAAGTTCAACTTTCATGTCTGCTCCGAATTCTCCGGTTCCTACTTCTTTGCCTAAACCGATGCTTAGTTCCCGGCAGAAATAATCGTAGAGAGGAATGGCTATATCGTGTTTTGCGGCACGGATGTAGGAGGGACGGTTCCCTTTCTTTGTAGATGCGTGCAATGTGAACTGGCTGATAACCAGAATGTTGCCTTCTACCTCCCGAATGGATTTATTCATCACTCCGTTTTCATCGTCAAAGACTCTCAATCCTATTATCTTTTTGCATAACCAGTCAGCATCTTCTTGTGTATCAGCTTCTTCGATACCAACCAATATCATGAATCCTTCTTTTATCGCCGATTTGCATACACCTTCTATGGTAACAGAGGCGTGGCTTACTCGTTGAATAACTACTCTCATATTTATATCCTTTATTTATTATTAGAAAATGCTTGCCGTTTACCGGTATTATGTCCGCCTACTATGGTGGGTGGAAACATTGCCGACCTCTTGGCTTGACAGTTATGAGGGCGGCATATCCTTGCAATGGATGTATGCAAAGGTAGGAAATCCCTTTTATTCTGTGAGGTTTTCTTTGATATTTTTAGCGGCTGCTTCACCTACCACGGCTGCAATCTCTTCCAGTGAGGCTTGCTTGATGCGGCTGACGCTTTTGAATGTTTTCAGCAGGGCGGTCTTTCTTTTCTCACCTATTCCTTTGATGTTGTCTAAAGCGGATGCACCTGGCTCTTGCTGCGCTTGTCCCGATGGAAGGTGATGGCGAAGCGGTGTACTTCGTTCTGTATATTCTCCAACAGATGGAACAAGGGAGTGCTTTGTTTTACACCGATGGTCAGCGGAGGAAAACCGTATAGCAATTCCGAGGTGCGGTGCTTGCGGTCTTTGGCCAGTCCGGCTATGGGGATATCCAAATGAAGTTCGTCTTCTATCACTTCTCTCACTACTTCCATTTGCCCCTTTCCACCGTCGGTAATGATGAGGTCGGGCAGGGGGGAACCTTCCTCTATGGCGCGGCTATACCGGCGGCGTACCACCTCTTTCATAGAGGCGTAATCGTCGGGCCCGGTCACTGTCTTGATGATGTATTTCCGGTAATCCTTCTTGCTTGGTTTTGCCTTTTTGAAGACTACACAGGCGGCCACTGCGTCCGAACCCTGAATGTTGGAGTTGTCGAAACATTCAATGTGGTTCGGCATCTTCTTCATATGTAGCTGCTCTTGGATTTCTTTCATCAGACGGACGCTTCTTTGTTCTGGATTTAACTTTTCCGCCTGTTTCAAACGGTCTACTTTATACTGCTTCACGTTCATTACGGAGAGGTCCAGCAAATGCTTCTTTTCTCCTCGTTGGGGAACGATAAAGGATACATTGTTCATCTCCATATCCAGTTCAAAAGGTACGATGATTTCGCGGGAAGTGCTCTTATATCGTTCACGCATCTCAATAATGCCCAATTGTAGAAGTTCTTCTTTCGTTTCGTTCAGACGTTTCTTGTATTCGAAGGTGAAGGCTTGGTTGATGCATCCGTTAGTGATATGCAGATAGTTGATATAGGCTGAATTTTCTTCCATTTCAATGGAGAATACATCCACATTATGGATGATGGAGTTGACCACTTCGCTCTTGGAGCGATAGTTTTCTATCAAGTCGTATTTCTCTTTTATTTTCTGTGCTTCCTCAAATTTCATTTCGGCGGCAAGCGCTTGCATTTCCTCCATCAGCAGGTCACTTACAATTTGTGTATCTCCTTTCAGGATATCTTTGATTTCACCGATATTCTTCATGTATTCCTCATGCGATTGTTGTCCGATACATGGCCCTTTACAATTTTTTATATGGTATTCCAGGCACACGTTGAACTTGCCGGCACGAATGTTCTCTGGACTCAGGTTGAGTTTGCAAGTGCGGATGGGATAGAGCTTTTTTATCAAGTCCATCACGGCAAGCATGGAGGGCATGTGGCTGTACGGACCATAGTAGGAGGAGCCGTTACGGATGATTTTCCGGGTCTTGAAGATGCGTGGAAAATACTCATTGCTTACACAAATGGAAGGGTAGGTCTTATCATCTTTCAGCAATACGTTGTAGCGCGGTTTGTATTTCTTTATCAGATTATTCTCTAACAAAAGGGCGTCTTCCTCTGTCTTTACCACGATATAACGGATGTCTGCAATCTTGCTGACCAGCAGGCGTGTCTTGCCGTTGGGGTGCTCTCTGTTGAAGTAAGAAGAGACTCTTCGTTTCAAGTTTTTTGCTTTTCCAACGTAGATAATGGTCCTTCGGAGTTTAGGTATTGGTAAATGCCCGGGCTGTCGGGCAGGTTTAGTACGATTCCTTTCAGATAGTCATTGGTTGTAATCTCTTCTTTTTCCATAAGTGTATATTGGTATTACCTGATTATATGTTAATGTAAGCTCGATATAAAAATACCTCGTTGCTGAATTTTGAGTTAAATGACAAACGATTGTTTTCCGGACAAATGAGCGCTTCCGTAGGGGCGGCCCCATGTGTCCGCCCCTACGGTGGAAACATCTCAAAATAGCATTTCGTGGTATGATTGTGGGTAATCATCTTATAAATCTTCAAGCTGTAAGATATATAATGTTACAGCTTGAAGATATATATCTTTCGGCTTCATCGTCCATATCTTTTCGTTGTCCATCCATTGTTGTCTTTCTATAGTGACTCGGGACGGACTTCGCTTTTTTACGGGCAGATTGTGCGGCGTTATAAAGTAAGCAGTGTATCCACTGTGATGTCTTCGGGGAATGCCTTTCTGCCGTTCAGACCTCCCAACTCGATAATGAAGTTGATGAAGATCTTTTTGGCACCACATCTTTGTACTAACCGATGAGTGGCCGCCATGGTTCCACCGGTAGCCAATAAATCATCGTGCAGCAGAACTACATCGTTTTCATTGATGGCATCCTTATGTATTTGAATGGTATCGGTTCCGTACTCTTTAGCATACGTTTCTTCTACAACCTCTGCAGGGAGTTTGCCCGGCTTACGCGCCATTACGAATCCGGCTCCTAAACGTGCCGCCAGAGCACCGCCCATAATGAAGCCGCGCGACTCTATACCTACTACTTTGGTGATACCTTTGTCCTTGTACATTTCATATAAAGTGTCCAGCATTTCCTGCAAGCACTCGGCATTCTTAAACAAGGTTGTCACATCATAAAACAGAATTCCCGGAATGGGGAAATCTGGAATTTCTCTTAAGTTTGCTTTAAGCGTTTCTTTGCTCATAACCAGTGTTTTATTGTTAGTCTATTAAATTACTTGTTTCACGTGAAACATACCTTGTTTCACCGCCCCAGCAGAACTAGTAGGACGTTGATGTCGCTAGGAGAGATACCCGGTATGCGGCTGGCTTGGGCCAATGTTTCGGGATCTATCTTCATCAGTTTCTGCCGGGCTTCGGTAGAGAGCGAATTCAATGAGTTGTAGTCGAACTTGCCTTTGATGCGGATGGCTTCCAAGCGATGTATCTTTTCTGCGATTATTCGCTCGCGGTCAATATATCCCTGATATTTGATCAGTACTTCGGCGGCTTCAATCACTTCTTCTTTACGGTCGGTAATTTGGTCCAACATGGCTTTGAAAGCCGGAATGTGCCCGGCTATATTTTCGATGGTAATCTGCGGACGGTTCAGCAGGTCGATTAGTTTGCAGCCGTGTGTCAGACGGGCAGTACCCAAACTTCCAAAGCATCATTGATTAATGCGGCTTTGATAGAGAAGGTCTTGGCAAAGTCGATGATTTGGTTCACGGCTTCCCGTTTGCTGCAAAGATGTTCGTAACGGTCTTGTTTTACCAGACCTAGTTTGTAGGCACGTTCAGTGAGGCGCATATCTGCATCGTCTTGTCGGAGCAGGATGCGGTATTCGGCACGGGAGGTGAACATACGATAAGGTTCGTCCACACCTTTTGTAACCAGATCGTCAATCAAGACACCGATGTAGGCCTCGTCCCGTCCCAGTGTGAACGGCTCGCCACCGTGGCAGTTGATGTGTGCGTTGATACCGGCAATGATTCCCTGTCCGCCTGCTTCTTCGTAACCGGTGGTTCCGTTTACTTGTCCGGCAAGGAACAGGTTCTTTATTATTTTCGATTCCAACGTATGTTTCAGTTGGGTAGGGTCGAAGTAATCGTATTCGATAGCGTATCCCGGACGATAAACTACCAAGTCCTTAAATGCAGGTACTTTCTTCAATGCCGCCAACTGTATGTCCATGGGCAGTGAAGAAGAGAACCCGTTCAGGTAAGTTCTTGTGTGGTTTCTCCTTCGGGTTCCAGGAAAAGCTGATGTTGCGGCTTGTCGGGGAAGGTTACGATTTTGGTTTCTATGCTGGGACAATAACGCGGTCCGATGCTTTGGATTTGTCCGTTGAAAAGGGGAGAGTCGGGCAGACCTTTGCGCAGTACCTCGTGCACCTCTTCGTTGGTAAAGCAGGTCCAGCATTGCAGTTGTTTCAGCTTGCGCGGTTCGCTCATGAACGAAAAGCGGTGGAAGTCGTTTTCTCCGTCCTGTGTTTCCATCAGCTCATAGTGTACGCTGCGTCCGTCTATGCGGACAGGTGTACCGGTCTTCATACGTCCGGCGTTGATTCCGTGGCGGGTGATTGATTCGGTCAGATGGTAGGAGGCAGGTTCGGCCATGCGTCCTCCTGCCAGTTGTTTATGCCCGATGTGCATCAGTCCGTTCAGGAAGGTTCCTGCGGTGAGCACGATACATTTTGCATGGAAAGTCACTCCCCAGCAAGTCATGACTCCAGTCGCTTCACCGTTTTCCACGATTAGTTCTTCTACAGTATCTTGCCAAATGTGCAGATTGGGAGTGTTCTCCAGAATCTCGCGCCATGCCCAGATAAACTTGCCACGGTCACACTGGGCACGGGGGCTCCACATAGCGGGACCTTTGGAACGGTTGAGCATACGGAACTGTATGGCTGTACGGTCTGTAACCAGTCCCATATAGCCACCTAATGCGTCTATCTCTCTTACGATTTGTCCCTTGGCAATTCCACCTACGGCAGGGTTACAACTCATTTGCCCGATTTTGTTCATATCCATGGTAATCAGGCAGGTCTTCGAACCCATGTTGGCTGCGGCCGCGGCTGCTTCACAGCCTGCGTGTCCGGCGCTATTACAATAACGTCGTACTTAAAATCCATTGATTTATTTCTTTTTACCGATTGCAAAATTACGAATTTACTCTGTAAAGCGGTGATAATACGGTTAAAAAGAATGTGTGGCGGCAGAAATCTGTTTCTGCCGCCACATCATACAAACGCTATTCTTAAAGTAAACTATTTCCTGTTATTTCTTGTCCGGAGCAGGAGGGGTGTCGGTCGGGCGTTTCTTTCCGTCCTTGTCTACCGGTTCAAAATCCTCTTTCTCCGGTTTATTCTGTGCATTTCCTTTCGAGGAAGGATTGACAATGTTCTGATAGGTATCATGAATGGGAAGCTTGTCTAGAATACCCAGTGCGGGAGCCACTTTGCTGACCACATTCTGCAAGAAATTGGACGTTGTGCCGTTGCCACCGTCAAATACAGTAACATTTCCCAGTTGGATATGTTCAAATGCCTTAACCTGTTCCGAAGCGATTTCCTTCCATTGGTCAACCATCTTGTATTGGATGGCGATTTCGGGATTGCGTTCGGCAGCTTTCACCATGCCTCGAAGCCTTCTGCTTCGGCCAGCAAGGACTTCTTCTTACCTTCCGCTTCTGCCTCCAGCTTCATCTGGATGGCCTTGGCTTCCGCCTGTGCTTTTGCAGGATAGCTTCCGCTTCTGCATTTGCCTTACGTTTTATTTGCTCAGCCAATGCGTCCGCATCCAAGATAGCTTGCTGTTTGGCTATTTCGGCAGGAACAATCTTATCCGCTTTTAAGGCCTGTTCTACTTTGCGGGCTTTCGCTTCTTCTATCTCACGCTGTGCGTTTTCCTGTGCAGTGAGGACAGCAGCTTGCGTTCTGGCCTGTGCTTCACCAGCCTTTCTAGAGGCTTCCGCTTGGTAACTTCCAGCTCCGCATTACTTTCGGCAACCTCTTTGGCAGCGTTATTTTGCCCGATGGCCGATTTCTTTTGTGCTTCCGCCTGCTTTATCTCCATATCGGACTGGAGCTCTGCAGTACGACTCTCCTGTTCGGTACGCGCCTGTTCCTTGTTCACTTCCATAGAGGCGCTGGCTTTGGCGATACGTGATTCTTTTTCGGCGTTTTCTTCCGCTACTTTCGATTCACGTTCCTTGTCGGCTATGGCTACTTTAATCTCCTCGTCACGTTGCGTATCGGCCAGTTGAGTGTTCTTGTCGCGGTTGGTTTCCGCTACTTTGGTGGCGCGCTCTTTTTGCTGTTCTGCAATCTTGATGGCCCCCAGTTTCTGCTGTTCTTCAATGTTGGCTAAGGCTTCATTCTTGGCTTTCGCTTCGGCTTCTTTTCCCAGATTGACGATATAGTCAGCTTCATCACGGATGTCGCTGATGTTGATGTTCATCAGGTAAAGGCCGAATTTCTTCAATTCGGAGTCGATGTTCTTGCGGCAGTTTTCAAGGAATGTATCACGGTCGCTGTTCAGTTGTTCGATAGTCATATCGGCGATGACCAGACGCATTTGTCCGTAAACAACGTCTTTAATCAGTTCCTGTTGTGCCTCGATGTTCAGTCCCAGCAAGCGTTCGGCCGCATTCTGCATGACTTCGGGCTCTGTGCTTACGGCCACAGTGATGGTAGTGGGCACATCTACGCGGATGTTTTGTTTGGAGATGGCGCCGGTCAGTTTGCAGTCAATCTGCATGGGTTTCATGTTCAGGAAAGAGTATCCCTGGATGATGGGCCATACAAAAGCGGCTCCTCCGTGATACAGTTTAGCCGATTTCTTATCGCCGGTCTTACCATATACTACCAATACCTCGTCGCTCTTGCACTTGCGGTAACGACTTAAAATCCCGACGATGGTCAGGACGATGACAGCTACCAGAATAGCTGCATAAATGAGAATCTGCTCATCCATAAATGATTGCGTTTTTAGGGTTTATTTAATCAATATAATAGATTCCTTCCTTGTAATCCTTCAGTGTGAGGATATCGCCTTCCTGATAGCTTTTACCCTGTATGCTCCGCACGGTAAGTTCTCTTTGTGCACCATTGATGGCGATATAGACCACGTATTCTGTTCCTGCCTGTCCTTGTTCCTGACAGCGGGTATATATTTCGCATTTCCTGCCTATTAATTCTTCTCCCTGTTCGGGCTTATTTTCTTGTTTCAGCTTATAGCAGAGTTTATAAATCCAAGCTAGGACGAAAACAAAAAAGCTGCCGCTTATCACGCGCCCAGATAATGCAAGACAATGTAGGGAGCTGGCATAAATACATGAACCAACCGAAACCCATGCAGAAATGAATCAGCCTTTGAAGGAGAGTACGCTGCTCATGTCTATATCGGCGTTGCCGTCGGCATTGACGTCTATGTCGGTGTCCATATTGCCGAAAAAGATGGATAAGATGAATTGCAGAAGAAAGATTCCCGTACTTACTAATGCAGCGAAAAAATATACGTTAGCTTCCATTTGAGTGATATATTTTGTGTTTATCTGTTTTTTCAATTCACAAAATAAAGCAATTAATCCGGAAAAGCAAGAAGATAAGGGAATAAATGTAGCTGCATGTATAGCTTTCGACGTTTTTATCCGTCCGGCGGAAAGTTTTCCCTAACTATTGGCATGTCTTTGAAAAGTTACGGGCAATCATTCGTGCGAACTATGCCCGTAACTTTATAGGTTGTTCTACCTTGTATGTCCTGTTATAGGGAAACCAATGCCAGCGCCTTGTTCTCGGCAGCTTCCATAATCTCCCGTTCACCGGGCCCTTTGTCGTTGATGCCGCACAAGTGCAGGATACCATGAATAATCACCCGGTGAAGCTCGCGGTCGTAGGGTTGCTCAAACTGTTCCGCATTGGTGCGGACAGTATCCAGACTGATGAATAAATCACCGGAAATGCGATTACCTTCGCAATAGTCGAAAGTGATGATATCCGTGTAATAATCATGTTGCAGATACTGCTGGTTTACTTCCAGTATTTTATCGTCCGAGCAGAAGATATAAGCGATTTCTCCCACTCTTTTTCCATAGCAGGCGGCTACCTCTTTAATCCATTCGGTGGTTTCTTTCTTTTTGATATCGGGCATCTTTACCCCATCGGTTGATAACTTATCATAGAATAACAAATTAGAAATGACAGGCAAAGATAGGTAAAGTATCTTGTTAGCGGTTCACTTTCGGGATATTTTCTAATAACTTTCTAATCTGGTCTGAGTTGATTATAATCGGTTTCACTTCTCATCGGGAAAAGGGCGTTGTACTTTTGTCACCCAAAAACAGAAAACAATGAAACAACGTGCTATTCTTTTCTTTTTTATAGGCATAATGACAGGAATACTGCAGGCACAGACCTTGACTCTGAAAGATGCCGGACAGCTTTTTCTGAAGCAGAACCTGTCTCTTATTGCAGCCCGGTATGATATGGACATTGCTCAGGCACAGGTATTGCAGGCCAGACTTTTTGAGAATCCCGTTATCTCGTTAGAGCAAAATGTGTACAATAGGCTGAATGGAAAATACTTTGACATGGGAAAGGACGGGGAGTCAGGAGTGGAGATAGAGCAGGTTATCAGTATTGCCGGGCAGCGTAGTAACCGTATCCGTCTGGAAAAAGTGAACAAGGAAATGGCCGGATATCAGTTTCAGGAAATCATGCGCACCTTGCATAGTGAGCTGAACGAACGATTTGTCGAGACTTATTTTCTGACTAGAAATATGGCTGTTTATGAAAAAGAAATAACTTCGTTGGAGCGCCTTCTGGCTGAGATGAAACTTCAACAACAGAAAGGAAACATTTCACTGATGGAAGCCTCGCGTCTGGAGGCCATGTTGCTTTCATTGAAGAAGGAAAGGAATGAGCAGGAGAATCAGCTGGTTGCCGCCCGGGGAGAATTGAACCTTCTTCTGAGCCTTCCTGCTGATGCGCGTCCTGAACTGCTACTGGATGAAAGTATGTTGAAACAGCTGGACTTGTCACAACTCTCTTATGCGGACTTGATGGCACGTATGACTGGACGTCCCGATTTAAAACTGGCCCGTACCTATATCCGTGCTTCGCAGGCGAACCTTAAACTTCAGAAGTCGCTGGCTTTTCCCGAAGTATCCTTTAAAGGGACTTATGACCGTGCCGGTAATTTTATCAATAATTACTTTGCTGTGGGGATCAGTTTCTCTGTTCCTATATTTAACCGTAATCAGGGTAATATAAAGTCGGCCCGCATCGAAATCATGAAAGCGGATAAGGAAAAGGAGTATGCCATGGGAAAAGCGGAGATGGAGCTTTTTACCGCTTATTCGCAGCTGGAGAAGGCGATGAATCTTTATCAGTCGGTGGATAGTGATTTGGAGCAGAACTTTGAGAAACTGATAGCGGGAGTGAATGAAACGTTCCGGAAACGTAGTATCAGTCTGTTGGAATTTATAGACTATTATGAGAGTTATAAAGAAACTTGTATACAGTTATATGACACACGTAAGGACTTGCTTCTGGCTATGGAGAATTTGAACCGCGTTATCGGACAAAATGTATTTAATTATTAATAACTTATCAATCAGAGAACAACAATGAATCAGAATATCTTTTTACTGGGCTTATTTTTTCCTCTTCTTTGTAACTGTTCGGCACCGGCTGAACAAACAGACACGACCAATGGGGGATCTTCCTGACAGACAGTTTGAAACAAGTAGTGACCATTGATACTGTAAGTATACAGGAGGTCACGATGGAACTTACCCTGAACGGTCGTGTTACTTTCAACCAAGAACAGGTGGCACGGGTGTATCCCATATTCGGGGGGACGGTGACGGAAGTCCATGCGGAAACGGGAGATTATGTGCAAAAAGGTGAGGTTCTGGCCGTAATCCGTAGCGGGGAAGTGGCCGACTATGAGAAACAGCAGAAAGATGCTGCCCAACAAGTGCTTACCGCCCGGCGTGCCATGGATGCGACTCAGGACATGTATGTTTCGGGCATAGCTTCGGAGCGCGATATGCTCCAGGCAAAGCAAGAACTGGCCGCAGCCGAGGCGGAGGATAAAAGGGTGAAGGAAGTTTTCTCCATTTATCATCTGTTGGGTAATTCCTTTTATCAAGTGAAGTCTCCGGTAGCGGGATTTATTGTCAATAAAAACATCAGCAAAGATATGCAGATACGTTCAGACCAGAGTGAGGAATTATTTACTGTATCGGGGTTGGAGAATGTCTGGGTGATGGCCGATGTCTATGAAAGTGATATCAGCAAAGTATGTGCAGGAGACAGGGTGGAGATTACTACACTGGCTTATCGGAACAGGAGTTTCGGAGGCACTATAGACAAAGTGTATCAGGTGCTGAATGACGAGAGTAAAACGATGAGCGTGCGCATAAAATTACAAAATAGGGATTATCTGCTGAAGCCGGGTATGTTTACCAATGTAAAGGTGACTTGCAAGGCATCCGAGGAACGGATGGCACGGATAGACCCTCATTCGCTGGTTTTTGAGAATGGGAAGAATTATGTGGTAGCGGTAGACGGCGACGGCAGTCTTCAGGTGAAAGAGGTGGAGATTTACAAGCGGTCGGATAAGGAATGCTATCTCCGTTCCGGTGTTACCGGAGGCGATAAGATTCTTAACAAAAATGTTCTGTTGGTTTATAATGCTTTGAATGACGATTCTAAATAGAAGGAAGTATGCATAAGTTTATTGATAATATAGTAGCTTTTCACTGAAAAATAAATTTTTATATTTTTCAGTACCACGATAGCGGGTCATTGCAGGGGCGATATCTTTCAAACATACACCTGTAGATGCTTTTCCCGATGTGACGAACACGAAAGTGACCATAATCACCCAGTGGCCGGGGAGAAGTGCGGAAGAGGTGGAGAAATTCATCACTATCCCTGTTGAAATAGCGATGAATCCTGTTCAGAAGAAGACTGATATCCGTTCTACCACTCTTTTCGGTCTGTCTGTTATCAATGTGATGTTTGAGGACGATGTCGATGATTTCACAGCTCGCCAGCAGGTGTATAACTTGTTGAATGATGCTGATTTACCGGAAGGGGTCACTCCTGAAGTACAGCCGCTTTATGGCCCGACGGGAGAGATTTACCGCTACACTTTGCGCAGTGGCAAGCGTGATGTGCGCGAATTGAAAACAATTCAGGACTGGGTGATAGACCGCAATCTCCGTGCTGTGCCGGGTGTGGCTGATATTGTGAGTTTCGGTGGCGAGGTAAAGACTTTCGAAGTCAGTGTGAATCCCCATCAACTGATAAATTACGGTATTACTTCATTGGAACTGTATGATGCTATTGCAAAGAGTAATATCAATGTCGGAGGAGATGTGATTACTAAGAGCTCACAGGCCTATGTGGTGCGTGGAATCGGATTAATCAATGATTTGGAGGAAATCCGGAATATTGTAGTGAAGAATATCAACGGTACGCCTGTATTGGTCCGTCATTTGGCGGATGTGCACGAATCCTGTTTGCCCAGACTGGGACAAGTAGGACGCATGGAGGAAGATGATGTGGTGCAAGGCATTATCGTCATGCGGAAAGGAGAAAATCCGGGTGAGGTGATTGCTGCCTTGAAGCATAAAATAGCAGAACTGAATACAGGGATTCTGCCCGAGGATGTGGAGATTGTTCCATTCTATGACCGTGAGAACTTAGTCAATCTGGCTGTTCATACGGTGACTCATAATCTTATTGAGGGTATATTGTTAGTTACGTTTATCGTTTTAATTTTTATGGCGGATTGGCGGACGACAGTGATTGTCGGCATCGTGATTCCGTTGGCGCTGCTCTTTGCCTTTATCTGCCTTAGAGCGATGGGAATGTCTGCCAATCTGCTTTCTATGGGAGCGATAGATTTCGGCATCATCATTGATGGCGCCGTGGTGATGGTAGAAGGGGTTTTTGTGGCGCTGGACAGAAAAGCGTACGAGGTGGGAATGCCTGCGTTCAACCGGATGTCGAAAATGGGGCTTATCCGGAGCACTGCCAAAGATAAGGCGAAAGCGGTGTTCTTCTCCAAATTGATTATTATCACAGCGTTGGTGCCTATATTCTCTTTTCAGAAAGTGGAAGGAAAGATGTTCTCTCCGTTGGCATATACATTGGGATTCGCACTGCTGGGGGCTTTGATCTTCACTTTGACACTGGTTCCTGTCCTGTCTTCTATGTTGCTGAAACGTGATGTCCGTGAGAGGAATAACTGTATCGTCCGTTTTATCAATGAAAAAGCTTCGTTGCTGTTCGACCGGTTTCATGCCCGTCGCAGTCTCACTATCGGACTCTCTACGGTGGTGGCGGTTTTCGGATTGTGGCTTTTTACTTTCTTGGGAACGGAGTTTCTTCCTCAGCTGAATGAAGGTTCCATTTATGTACGCGCCACGCTTCCGCAAAGCATCGCTTTGGATGAATCGGTGGAGCTGGCCAACACCATGCGTCGTAAACTGATGGCTTATCCCGAAGTGAGACAAGTGATGTCCCAAACCGGACGACCGAATGACGGAACAGATGCGACCGGTTTCTATAATATTGAATTTCATGTAGACATCTATCCCGAGAAAGAATGGGAGAGCAAACTGACCAAATTGGAACTGATTGATAAGATGCAGCAGGATTTATCCATTTATCCGGCATCGACTTCAACTTCTCACAGCCTATATCGGATAATGTGGAGGAGGCGGCATCGGGGGTAAAGGGCTCTATTGCGGTGAAAGTGTTCGGCAAGGACTTATATGAGTCACAGAAACTTGCCGTACAGATTGATAAGATTTTGGGGACTGTGGAAGGTATTGAAGATTTGGGAGTAATCCGTAACATCGGCCAGCCTGAACTGCGTATCGAACTGGATGAACAGAAACTGGCACGATACGGGGTAGCGAAAGAAGATGTGCAGTCCATCATCGAGATGGCTATCGGCGGAAAATCGGCCTCTTTACTTTATGAAGATGAACGGAAGTTCAATATTATGGTGCGTTATAATCCGGAATTCCGTCAGAACGAAGATCAGATAGGCAAGATATTGGTTCCGGCCAGCGATGGAGCCATGATACCTGTCAAGGAATTGGCGGATATCCGTACCATTACAGGACCTTACTTATTTTCAGGGACAACCACACTCGTTTCTGTGCGGTCAAATTCTCCGTGCGGGGACGGGACATGGGAACGGCGGTGGCAGAGGCACAAAAGAAAGTAAATGCCGCGATCCATCTTCCTGAAGGATATTCTTTGAAATGGACGGGAGATTTTGAGAACCAGCAACGGGCGTCCAAGCGTTTGGCCCAGGTGGTTCCTGTGAGTATCGCTATTATCTTTGTCATTCTGTTTGTACTTTTTTCGAATGCCAGAGATGCAGGACTGGTGCTGCTGAATGTACCTTTTGCAGCCGTGGGAGGTATTGCCGCATTGTTGCTGACGGGATTTAATTTCTCAATTTCTGCGGGGATCGGTTTCATTGCTTTATTCGGTATCTGTATTCAGAATGGGGTGATTATGATTTCGGATATCAAGCATAATCTGCATACACGGCTATCCTTGCCGGATGCGGTGAAAACAGGAATGCGCTCGCGTATCCGTTCCATTGTAATGACGGCGGCCATGGCGGCTATCGGGTTGATGCCTGCTGCCATGAGTCATGGCATAGGTTCCGAATCACAGCGCCCGCTAGCTATTGTTATTATTGGCGGTTTGATAGGAGCCACTTTTTTGCCTTGTTCGTATTTCCGCTGATTGTGGAGTGGGTTTATAGCAAGATGTTGTATGATAAAGAAGGTAATCTGCTGCAAAGAAAATTATAATGATGTATATTTGCAACCGACAGAAAAACAGATTTGTTTATGGCAAAAATAATATTGGTAGAGGATGAGATAAATATTGCCTCGTTCATTGAAAGAGGGCTTCGTGAGTTCGGTCACGAGGTCTCTGTGGTGTACGATGGTAATGCGGGATGGGAACTGCTTCAGAATGAGTCTTTTGATTTGTTGATATTGGATATCATTATGCCGGGTATGAACGGATTGGAACTGTGCCGCATGTACCGGCAGCGTTTCGGCTATCACTCTCCTGTTGTTATGCTGACGGCGCTTGGAACTACAGACGATATTGTGAAAGGACTGGATGCCGGAGCGGATGATTATCTGGTGAAACCGTTTAGCTTTCAGGAACTCGAGGCGCGTATCAAGGCTTTGCTCCGCCGGAGTAAGGAGGTTCCTGTACAGCAATTGGTTTGTGGGGATTTGATTTTGGACTGTACGTTGCGGCGTGCTCGCCGGGGAAACATGGATATTGATCTTACGGTAAAGGAATATCGGTTATTAGAGTATTTTTTGTTGCATCAAAGGGCGGTGCTTTCCCGGCTTACGCTATTACGTGATGTGTGGGATAAGAATTTTGACACCAATACGAATGTAGTGGATGTATATGTGAATTATTTGCGCGCCAAAATAGATAAAGGTTTTGAGGACAAGTTGATACATACAGTGGTGGGTGTGGGCTATATGATGACTGATTGAAAAGTATCTTTAGGATATAGAGAAACTTAAAAGAAAGGATAGACATGAAGATTGGACCTAAAATAGCTTTGTTTTATTCCCTCATTACGATGTGTGCCATTATCATGGTGATGAGCGTGTTCTATTTGTTCAGCTCTCGCTATATCAACCGTCTGTATGAGTCTTATTTGCGGGAGAAGGCATTTATCACTGCTCAGAAATATTGGGAAAAAGATGAAGTTGACGAACAGAGCTATCGGTTAATCCAGCAGAAATATGATGAGCTGCTGCCGCAAGCAAGGGAAGTATTATTGAATATGGACACGTTGGCACACGTCAAGGACACGTTGGGAAAATATCTCAATGCCAGTCAGCAGGAAAGACTTTTTCATGGTGACGGTACTCCGGTGACTTTTAAATATAAGAAAGAATTGGGTGCGGCTCTCTATTATCCGGATAATGAAGGATATTTTATTGTCTTTGTCTTCTCTGAAAACACTTATGGCAAGGAGATACAGGAGCATATTTTGC
>ENA-OQJH01000260-OQJH01000260.1-human-gut-metagenome-genome-assembly--contig:-NODE-260-length-30951-cov-1.975149_pt1 | contig 30951 bp, 36 predicted proteins | sample MGYA00242597_ERZ504763 | MGnify/ENA primary metagenome ERZ504763 (study PRJEB26092, sample SAMD00036359) | human gut metagenome | host: Homo sapiens | study: EMG produced TPA metagenomics assembly of...
CTCCTTTGTAAAGATGGTTTCTAGTCAATTCCATTATACCAAACGGAACAGGTTTATGCCTTTTTTATTGGCTGAAATATTGAATTTTCAAGGTTCAACACACCACATCGGTGTGGGAAGTTTTAGTACTAAAAAAAGATTAAGTTGTAGTTTCACAGGTTATTATATAAAATGAAAGGGACCGTCAAAACAGGCGGCTGTATAAATGGCTGAGTTTAAAGGACTGAATGATATGAAAAAATAATACGGACAGCAGGGATACTTACAATGGTATTTGCCGCATCGGTGGCTGTGTATTTCTTTGCTGCAAGAAAAAATATGCAAAAGGAAGAGGCTGTTTATTCTTCAATGGATGCGCCTGAATTTCCTGTGGTGTATACAGAGTTTGATGGAAAAGAGATCAATGCTCTTCATGGATACATTCAGGATATGGGAAACCAGGTGGCAGGAGAGAGTATTTCCGTACTTCCTGAGGACAGAAAGCTGACATTGCATATTGATGAATATGATAATGGAATCACAGGGATCCGCTACGAAGTGCGCAATCTGGGAATGGACGTTTGATCGAACGGACAGAGATTGATAACTGGCAGGAAGAAAATGGAAGTTTGCAGGTAGTGCTTCCTATTCAAAATCTGCTGACACAAAATGAAACTTATTTGCTGGATCTTACAGTAAGTACAGCAGAAAAAGAGATCCATTATTATACCCGCATTATGTGCTGATACCAACCATGCAGGAGATATGTTGGATCTGGCAGAAAATTTCACCAGAAAAAGTCTGAATTACGATGAGGCGAAAGAACTGGTGTCTTATCTGGAAACAATCCGGGAGAGGATAACAGCTCTTTAGGCAATGTAAGTATCAAGCAAGTTTTGATCATCTTACCTGGGACGGATTGGAAACAGAACTGGAGGGAGAACCGCAGATCACATTGCAGCTGTACGATGGGATCATGGGGCAGGTCCAGGTAGAATATAATGTGTGGGTCACAGACAGCACAGGTAATCGTTCCCTGGTGCGGACAGAAGATAATTTCACTATGAAGTGGAATGATAAGAGAATTTACCTGATGAATTATAACCGTTATGCCAATGAAATGTTTAACGGGGAACAGAAGAATTTTGCGGGAAAAAGGATCCTGCTGGGGATTTCGGATGCAAAGCAGATCAAGGCGCAGAAAAGCGAAAATTCCCGGTATATCCTGTTTCGTGTAAATGGAAATCTGTGGCGCTATGATCAGCATGATAAAAAAGCCTTTGCATGTTTACTTTCGCAGATGGCTCCAATGATGATGTGAGAGCGGATTATGGGAAACATAATGTGAAAGTTTTGGCAGCTTCAGATGAAGGAGATGTTGATTTTCTTGTATATGGCTATATGAACCGGGGAACCTATGAAGGCAGATGGGAGTGGTATTTTACCATTATGATGAAGACAGTCGTACAGTACAGGAAAAATTCTTTGTGCCTGTTTCAGAAGGATATGACCAGTTAGAGTCTGATATTACCACACTGGCATATCTGGGAGAAGATGGTATGACCTACCTGCTGCTTAACGGAAAGGTTACAGGAATTGACCTGAACAGCAATGAGTCGGTTACTGTAGCGTATGGCCTGAGCCAGGGAAGTTTTGCAGTCAGTGCAGATGGAAGCCGTATGGCATGGCAGGAAGGAAATAATGCATATCAGTCGGAAATGCTTCATGTTATGGATTTTAATACAGCACAGAAACAGGATATTACAGCTCCATCAGGAGATTATGTAAGGGCTCTTGGTTTTGTAGGAAGTGATCTGATCTATGGTTTCGGACATGAAAGTGATCTGTGGTCAGTAAATGGAATTGTAAAAGAACTTCCTATGTACGCCTTGTATATTGCTGATAATGAGATGAACATTCAGAGCGAATATAAAAAGCCGGGTATCTATATATCAGATGTAACGGCAGAAGATGGAAGAATCCATTTAAAACGACTGGTGAAAATAGGAGATGGGCAGTATGCTTACCAGGATGAGGACACCATTGTTTGTAATGAAAAAGTAGATAAGGATCCTTTTGAAGGACTTGGATGGTATGCGTCCCAGGACAAAGGCAGGGTCTATTTTGTACAGACAGATGGAGAAATAAAGGCTTCTTCTGTGAAAACAGAGGTACCAAAGGCATTTTCTTATGAAAATACAAGTACGTTGGAGTTGTCTGGCAGACAGAATAATCTTGAGGATACGGATCTTATTTTCTATGCTTATGGCGGTGGAAGATACCTGGGAGCCTTTAAAAATTTCAGTGAAGCAGTGAATACAGCCTATGAAAAAATGGGCTATGTAACAGATCAAAATCAGCATCTGATCTGGGATCGTATTAATAAGAAGCCGATCCGCAGCCTGAAAGATCCGCCGGACAGGCAAGAGAGTTATTATCTTATATGGACAGCTTAGGTGAAAATAAGCTGAGAGATGGCGGACTTATGACATTAGATGGGTCCGGCTGTAATGTAAATCAGGTGTTGTATTTTATTGATAAGGGAATACCGGTGGTGGCATGCAGACCAGATGGTTCCTATCTGCTTTTATATGGATACGACCAGTACAATGTAAATATTTATGATCCGGCAACACAGGAGATCTCCAAGATGGGACTGGGAGATGGGGCTGTCTATTTTTCAGGAGCAAATAACAGCTTTTTGTGCGGTCTGAAAGTGGAATAAAAAAGCACACACTTTACAAATTCCATTCTTATGGTATAATCTAATGGATGTAAATAAATTGTGAACGAAGTTTTAGGGAATTCTTAAGTCCCATTAGAAGAATTTGCTGTAAGGATTGAATAAGCAACAGAGGTGTGTAATGGAACAATATATTATAAAAGGCGGTAATCCGTTAGTGGGTGATGTAACCATCAGCGGTGCCAAGAATGCTGCGTTAGGTATTCTTGCCGCCTCGATCATGACGGATGATGATGTACTGATCGATAACCTTCCAGATGTAAGAGATATCAATGTAATGCTGGAAGCTATCCAGGAGATCGGTGCAAGAGTAGATCGTATTGACCGTCATACAGTAAAAATCAACGGCAGCGGTATTAAAGAAGTGTCCGTTGATGATGAATATATCCGCCGTATCCGCGCATCTTATTATTTTATCGGCGCCTTGCTGGGAAAATATAAGAGCGCTCAGGTACCGCTTCCAGGCGGATGCAACATTGGAAGCCGTCCCATCGACCAGCATATTAAAGGTTTCCGCGCGCTGGGAGCGGATGTACAGATTGAATGCGGCGCAGTGATCGCCCATGCCATTGATCTGGTAGCAAGCCATATCTATCTGGATGTGGTTTCTGTAGGTGCGACTATCAACATTATGATGGCAGCAGCTATGGCAGAAGGCCAGACTATTCTGGAGAATGCGGCAAAAGAGCCTCATATCGTAGACGTAGCCAACTTCTTAAACAGTATGGGAGCCAATATTAAAGGTGCTGGTACAGATACTATCCGTATCCGTGGCGTAGGCAAGCTTCATGGAACCGAGTATTCTATTATCCCGGATCAGATCGAAGCAGGTACTTTTATGTGTGCTGCAGCAGCAACCAGAGGGGATATCATGGTGAAAAATGTGATCCCGAAGCATCTGGAAGCTATTTCTGCCAAGCTCATTGAGATCGGCTGTGAAGTGATTGAATTTGATGATGCAGTCCGTGTGGTAGGAAAACCGGTACAGAGACATACAGACATCAAGACTCTGCCTTATCCTGGATTTCCGACGGATATGCAGCCTCAGATGGCTGTTACACTTGCGCTTGCAAATGGACCAGTATGGTAACGGAGAGTATTTTTGAGAACCGTTTCAAATACGTGGACGAGCTGGCACGTATGGGAAGCCATATTAAGGTAGAAGGCAATGTAGCTGTCATTGATGGCGTTGCAGGCTTTACAGGTGCTCAGGTAAATGCTCCAGACCTTCGTGCAGGTGCTGCCTTAGTGATCGCAGGACTGGCTGCTGAAGGCTATACCACAGTAGATGAGATTGGCTATATCCAGAGAGGTTATGAGTGCTTTGAAGAAAAGCTTCAGGCTCTTGGAGCTGTGATCGAAAAGGTGGATTCTGAGCGCGAAGTGCAGAAATTTAAGTTGCGTGTAGGCTGATTGAGAAAAATAGATATTGACATACCTGCGCAAATCCATTAAGATATGTGAGGTAATCCGTTTAGATTTACAATTAAAAAGTTCGTATATATCCCTTATTCAGAGTGATGGAGGTACAAAGGACCTGCGAAGTCACGGCAACCCCGGTTGAGTATGTGAAAGCAAGATGCACATGCGAAAGGGCCGGAAGGTGCAGCCTGAGCGAGGAGCAGACGAGTATGGAAATTCCGGAAAACTGCTTGATCGAGCAATAAGAGGATTTGAAGATCTGCTATTTTCAAGTCCGCAATTGCTGCGGACTTTTTTCTTGCCATTGCATATGGGAGCGCGCCAGAGGTCGTTCGCTGTTCACGAAATGCAGTGCCCGCTTTAGCGGGTAACGGGTCAACAAAGCAAACTAAGATAACAATATAACAAAACGAAAAAGGAGAACAAATGGAAAGAAGATTATTTACTTCCGAATCTGTAACTGAAGGCCATCCAGACAAAATGTGCGATGCCATTTCCGATGCCATTCTTGATGCATTAATGGAACAGGATCCAATGAGCCGTGTTGCATGTGAAACAGCTACCACTACAGGACTTGTAATGGTAATGGGTGAGATCACTACCAAGGCTTATGTAGATATCCAGAAGATCGTTCGTGAGACTATCCGTGAGATCGGATATGACCGTGCAAAATATGGTTTTGACTGCGATACCTGCGGTGTTTTAACTGCAATTGATGAGCAGTCTGCTGATATTGCTCTTGGCGTTGACAAGGCATTAGAGGCAAAGCAGGCTGGTGAAAAGCACATGACTGAGGAAGAGTTAGACGCGATCGGTGCTGGTGACCAGGGTATGATGTTCGGTTTTGCAAGCAATGAGACAGAAGAATATATGCCTTATCCTATTTCTATGGCTCACAAGCTGGCAAGACGCCTTACAGAAGTAAGAAAGAACGGTACCTTAAAGTACCTTCGTCCAGATGGAAAGACCCAGGTTACTGTAGAATATGATGAGAATGACAAGCCAGTACGTCTGGATGCAGTTGTTCTTTCTACTCAGCATGATGAGAATGTATCCCAGGAGCAGATCCATGAGGATATTAAGAAGTATGTATTTGACGAGATCATCCCGGCTGATATGGTAGACGAGAATACCAAGTTCTTTATCAACCCAACCGGCCGTTTCGTTATTGGCGGACCTCACGGAGACAGTGGTCTGACCGGCCGTAAGATCATCGTAGACACCTACGGCGGTTACGCTCGTCACGGCGGCGGCGCATTCTCCGGAAAGGACTGCACCAAGGTAGACCGTTCCGCAGCATACGCAGCACGTTACGTTGCAAAGAATATCGTAGCAGCAGGACTTGCTGACAAGTGCGAGATCCAGCTGTCTTATGCCATCGGTGTTGCTCATCCAACTTCCATCATGGTAGATACCTTCGGAACGGGAAAGGTAAGCAACGAGAAGTTAGTTGAGATCATCCGTGAAAACTTTGACCTGCGTCCAGCTGGCATCATCAAGATGCTTGATCTGCGCCGCCCGATCTACAAGCAGACCGCTGCTTATGGTCACTTTGGCCGTCATGATGTAGATCTTCCGTGGGAGAAGTTAGACAGAGTAGAAGATCTGAAGAAATATCTGTAGGAAAATGTTCTGTTATTTGTGATAAAACAGGACAGAAATGCAGATTGTGTTAAAATAAAAACAATAAATAACCGGATAAAAGAAGGTTAAAACAGAGAAACGTCTGGACAAAAACAGGAAATGCATTATGCAATCCCTTGTTCCAGGCGTTTTTTTGTTGCCATGCATCTGGAAGAAGCTGCCAGTGGCAGGTTCTGTAAGTATTGTATCAAAGGATATTCGCAATCCGCTTTCGCTACCTGCTCATAATAAAAAAGCTGCTCTGCAGCTTATCAGGCGGGTTTTCACCCACCTGATACAAGCAAGTTCCTATTCATTTATTGATGATCTCGTAAAAATGAGGAAGGAACTTCCTTGTTTTTATTAAAAAACATAGTTGACATTTTTTTAACAATACGATATAATGCCTAATGTGAGATTGATAATTAATTAACGAAAGAAATAAAGCAATCGACACAACATAACATGAAAACAAACACATTAAAACGATAACAAACACAAGGCATTACAAAGTAACACAAACACAAAGGGAATTATGGAGGAAATGGAAATGGCAAAGAAAGCAGAACAGGTTGTTCCGGAGATCATTGACAGCGTAGAAGGCTTAAATGCAAAAATGGCAGCAATGCGTGAAGCTCAGAAAGTATTTGCAACCTACACACAGGAGCAGTTGATAAGATCTTCTTCGCAGCAGCAAGCGCAGCAAACAAGATGCGTATCCCGCTGGCAAAAATGGCAGTAGAAGAGACCGGAATGGGTATCGTAGAAGATAAGGTCATCAAAAACAACTACGCAGCAGAGTACATTTACAATGCATACAAGAACACTAAAACAGTTGGTGTGATCGAAGAAGATAAGGAATATGGAATTAAGAAGATCGCAGAGCCGATCGGTCTGGTTGCAGCAGTTATCCCAACTACCAATCCAACATCAACTGCGATTTTTAAGACATTGATCTCCTTAAAGACCAGAAATGCGATCATCATTTCCCCACATCCAAGAGCTAAAAAGAGCACCATTGCAGCAGCAAAGGTAGTTCTGGATGCAGCAGTTGCAGCTGGAGCACCAGAAGGCATCATCGGCTGGATCGATGTTCCATCTCTTGACTTAACAAACGAAGTTATGAGAGATGCAGACATTATCCTGGCAACCGGTGGTCCTGGAATGGTTAAAGCAGCTTATTCTTCCGGAAAACCTGCACTTGGCGTAGGTGCCGGAAATACACCGGTTATCATTGATGACACTGCAGATGTACGTATGGCAGTTAACTCCATTATCCATTCTAAGACCTTTGATAATGGTATGATCTGTGCTTCTGAACAGTCTGTAACCATTCTGGAGCCTGTATATGAAGCTGCCAAGAAAGAATTTGAATACAGAGGTTGCTATTTCTTAAAACCAGGTGAGATCGAAAAGGTAAGAAAGACCATCCTGATCAACGGTGCCTTAAATGCAAAGATCGTTGGACAGTCTGCATACACCATTGCAAAGCTGGCTGGTGTAGAAGTTCCTGTAGATACCAAGATCCTTATCGGCGAAGTTGAGTCCGTAGATATCAGCGAAGAGTTCGCACATGAGAAACTGTCCCCAGTACTTGCAATGTACAAGGCAAAGACCTTTGACGAGGCACTGGATAAGGCAGAGCGTCTGGTAGCTGACGGCGGTTACGGCCATACTTCTTCTCTGTACATCAATGTAAATGAAACTGAGAAGATCATGAAGCATGCAGAGCGCATGAAGACCTGCCGTATCCTGATCAATACACCTTCTTCCCACGGCGGTATCGGTGACTTATACAACTTCAAGCTGACACCATCCCTGACATTAGGCTGCGGTTCCTGGGGCGGAAACTCCGTATCTGAGAACGTTGGTGTAAAGCACCTGTTAAATATCAAGACTGTTGCTGAGAGGAGAGAGAACATGCTGTGGTTCAGAGCACCTGAGAAGGTTTACTTTAAGAAGGGCTGTCTGCCTGTAGCACTGAAGGAATTAAAGGACGTTATGGGCAAGAAGAGAGCCTTCATCGTAACAGACTCTTTCCTGTACAAGAATGGATATACACATGTTATCACTGACCGTTTAAATGAAATGGGAATTACTTACACTGTATTCTCTGATGTACAGCCAGACCCAACCCTGGCAAATGCACAGGCTGGCGCAAAGCTGATGAGAGAATTTGAGCCGGATGTGATCATCGCAATGGGCGGCGGTTCCGCAATGGATGCCGGCAAGATCATGTGGGTTCTCTATGAGCATCCAGAAGCAGATTCATGGATATGGCAATGCGTTTCATTGATATCCGTAAGCGTGTATATACCTTCCCAACCATGGGCGAGAAGGCATACTTTGTAGCAGTTCCTACCTCTTCCGGTACTGGTTCTGAGGTTACACCATTCGCAGTTATCACTGATCAGAACACCGGTGTTAAGTATCCGTTAGCTGACTACCAGCTGCTGCCTAAGATGGCAATTGTAGATACTGACAATATGATGAGCCAGCCTAAGGGACTGACCAGCGCATCCGGTCTGGACGTTCTGGTACACGCTCTGGAAGCATATGCTTCTGTTATGGCTACAGACTATACAGACGGTCTTGCATTAAAGGCTATGAAGAATGTATTTGAATATCTTCCAACTGCTTACAATGAGCCTGGAAATGTAGAAGCACGTCAGAAGATGGCAGACGCTTCCTGCATGGCTGGTATGGCATTTGCAAATGCATTCTTAGGTGTTTGCCACTCTATGGCACATAAATTAGGTGCATTCCATCACCTGCCACATGGACTTGCAAATGCACTGTTATTAAACCTGGTAATTGAGTTTAACGCTGCTGAGAACCACGCAAGATGGGAACCTTCTCCCAGTATCAGTATCCACATACCCAGGCAAGATACGCAGAGTGCGCTCGTTTCGTAGGCATCCAGGCGAAGGATGATGCTGAGGCAGTTAAGAAGCTGATGGAGAAGATCGAAGATCTGAAGAAGCAGGTTGGTGTTAAGTCCTCTATCCAGGCATACGGAATTGATGAGAAAGATTTCTTAGACAGACTGGATGACATGGTAGAGCAGGCATTCGATGACCAGTGCACCGGTGCTAACCCAAGATATCCTCTGATGAGCGAGATCAAGGAAATGTACTTAAGAGCTTACTACGGAAAATAATCATTAAATATAAATCGAACCCATTGTGGTAAAACCTTTATCCTTTGTGTTTGGAGCAGACCGTCGGCCTTTTTGGCAGGCGGTCTGTTCGTATTTATGGGGTCAGGTACAGAAAAATCCTGAGAGAACATCATGGTGTTTTTAAGAAAAATCCGTTATACTATAGAATATAAAAAATGTTTCACGTGAAACAATAAAATGATGTTGGGGTCAAAAAGTATTCTAAAAACATTCGTAATCTGCTCATTTTTCTTCCTCAAATGGCTTCTTACTCATGTTTTTGGCGGATTCCAAGTTCAAAAATCTTCCTGAAAGCAAGCCTCGTCGGATTTTTGACCTTTTGACCTGGTATCAATAAAATTAAATACAAAAAGATTCCGGGAGTGTATAGCAGGAGAAAGGGGATTACAGATGGGAACAGATTTAAAGGAAGCAACAGAACGAAAATCAGGCTATGGGGAACTGCATCTTCATTTAGACGGTGCCATTACACCCCGGATCGCCAAAAGCTGGCGGCACTTCAGGGGATAGAACTGCCATATGAGGGAGAGCAGTTAAACAATGCATTGTCTGTAGGGGAAGACTGCCAGAGCTTAAATGAATTTTTGCAGTGTTTTGATCTGCCGTTGAAACTTTTGCAGACAAAGGAAGGTATTAGTGAGGCGATATATCTGGTACAGGAAGAGTTAAAGGCAGAAGGCCTTTCCTACGCAGAACTGCGTTTTGCACCTCAGCTGCACTGTCAGGGTGGATTATCTCAGGCACAGGTCATAGAAGCGGCTCTGGACGGTCTTAAACGCTCCACACTGCCATGTAATCTGATCCTTTGCTGTATGCGTGGCAATGGAAATGAAAGGGCAAACGAAGAAACCATGGAGCTGACCGGGGAGTATGTAAAGAAGCGTATTCTGGCAGACGGAAGGAAAGGTTATGGTGTGGCAGCCATGGACTTAGCGGGAGCAGAGGCTCTTTATCCTACTTATAAATATAAAGAGCTGTTTAAGAAGGCTGCTGACAGGAACATTCCATTTACCATCCATGCAGGTGAGGCCGGCGGAGCAGCAGAGGTAGCCTGTGCCATTGAAATGGGTGCAGCAAGGATCGGACATGGAGTGAGAAGCTATGAGGATCCGGCTGTTGTGCGCATGATCCGTGAAAAGGGCATTTTCTTGGAAATGTGTCCAACCAGCAACCGGATTACCAAGGCGATCCCGGATATGAAAGTTTATCCTTTAAGAGAATATTTAAGCCAGGGGATCAGGGTAGCTGTGTGCACCGATGATATGGCCATTTGCCGTACAGAGCTTAAGAAGGAGTTTGAATATCTTAAGAAACTGGTTGGGCTGACAGAAGAAGAAAAAGTGCAGATTCTTAAGAATACAAAGGAGGGTGCTTTTTTATAACTTGGAGTTATATATTTAATAAGCATTTTCGTATAGGTTTAATATGTAATTGTTTCTTGACTTTAGCAAATTAACTTGCTATACTTTCCTAAAGTGCCTGCTTAATAAAGCAAGTATCCCCTGGGAAGCCGGTCCCCCCATAGAGCCGATATTCCAAAAAATTTAATAAAACCAAGGAGGGTATTCAAATGTCTTACGTTGATGAAATTTACGAGAGAGTAGTTGCACAGAATCCAGGTGAACCTGAATTCCACCAGGCCGTAAAAGAGGTTCTGGATTCTTTAAGACTGGTTATTGATGCAAATGAGGAGAAGTACCGCAAAGCTGGTATCCTGGAGCGTTTCACTGAGCCAGAACGTATTGTTTCTTTCCGCGTACCGTGGGTAGATGACAATGGAAAGGTTCAGGTAAACAAGGGTTACCGTGTACAGTTCAACAGTGCAATCGGACCGTACAAGGGCGGACTTCGTTTCCATCCATCTGTAAACCAGGGCATCTTAAAGTTCTTAGGTTTCGAGCAGACTTTGAAGAACTCTCTGACTGGTCTTCCTATGGGCGGTGGCAAAGGCGGTTCCAACTTTGATCCTAAGGGCAAATCTGACCGCGAAGTTATGGCATTCTGCCAGAGCTTTATGACAGAGCTGTACCGTCACATTGGAAAGGATACAGACGTTCCAGCAGGTGATATTGGTGTAGGCGGCAGAGAGATCGGCTACCTGTTTGGCCAGTACAAGAGAATGACTGGTTTATATGAAGGCGTTTTAACTGGTAAGGGCTTAACCTTCGGTGGTTCTTTAGCAAGAACCCAGGCAACAGGATATGGCCTTGTATACATGTTAGACGAGATGTTAAAGCACAACGGCAAGGAGATCGCAGGAAAGACTGTTCTGGTTTCCGGTTCCGGTAATGTTGCTATCTACGCAGTTGAGAAGGCTCAGCAGTATGGCGCAAAGGTTGTAGCAATGAGCGATTCCAACGGCTATATCTACGATGCAGACGGCATCAAGTTAGATATTGTTAAGGAGATCAAGGAAGTACGCAGAGGACGTATCAAAGAGTACGCAGATGCTGTTCCTACCGCTGTTTATACAGAAGGCAAGGGCATCTGGACCATTCCTTGCGATATCGCACTTCCATGCGCAACCCAGAACGAGCTGAACTTAGATGATGCTAAGGCTCTTTTAGCAAATGGCTGCTTCGCAGTTGCTGAAGGTGCTAACATGCCTTCCACAAGAGAAGCTACTGACCTGTTCGTTGAGAAGAAGATCCTGTTCATGCCTGGTAAGGCAGCTAACGCTGGTGGCGTTGCTACTTCCGGTCTGGAGCAGAGCCAGAACTCCTTAAGACTGTCCTGGACCTTTGAAGAAGTTGATGAGAGACTGCACAAGATCATGATCGACATCTTCGCAAAGGCAGCAGATGCAGCTGAAAGATACGGAGTACCTGGAAACTATGTAGCAGGTGCAAATATTGCCGGATTTGAGAAGGTAGTAGAAGCTATGATCGCTCAGGGTATTGTCTAAAAAATAAAGTAATTTAAAATTCCAGATCCTGCACATGGCTATAAACAGTCTGTGTGCAGGATCTTTTTGTTATCATGCATATGTTTTCGGAAAGGTTTTACTATGGAGATCAGTTTACTTTTGATGCAGCAGATCACAGAGTTGTTTTTAATGATATTTATGGGCTATGTGATCGTAAAGGCAAGGCTTTTGAAGGGAGAGGACAGCAAGGTTATTTCAAAGATCGTGCTGTATCTGATCATTCCCTGCGTTATCATCAATGCGTTCCAGGTGGATTATACCAGTGAGAAGGTACAGGGCCTTTTACTGGCCTTCGCAGCCTCTGTAATGCTTCAGGTGCTATTACTTATCATTGTATGGGGCGCAGGTCGAATGGGCTTAAATGAGGTTGAAAAGGCATCTGTGTATTATTCCAATGCAGGAAATCTGATCATGCCCATCGTGACCTTTGTCCTGGGGCAGGAATGGGTACTGTATGGCTGCGTGTTTATGAGTGTGCAGATCGTGTTTGTGTGGAGTCATGGAAAATGGGTCTTAAGCAGGCAGAGTAAGATCGACTGGAAAAAGATATTGTTAAATATTAATATGGTCGCTGTATTTGCAGGCGTGTTCCTGTTTTTCACAAAGATCCGTTTGCCCAGATCTTAAACCAGACTTTTGGCTCTGTGGGAAGCATGATCGGACCGGCCAGCATGATGGTAACGGGAATGCTGATCGCAGAGATGAGCCTGAAAGATATTTTTACAAATGGAAGAGTTTATTTTATTACATTTTTAAGGCTGATCGCAGTACCGGCGGTGGCGTTGCTCCTTTTAAAGGTCAGTGGTCTTGTAAATGGAAGTCCTGACGGAAAGAAATTGCTGCTGATCGTATTTCTGGCAGTGATCACACCCTCTGCTTCAACGATCACCCAGATGTGCCAGGTATATGGAAACGACTCCCAATATGCCAGCGCTATCAATGTTATGACTACATTGTTTTCTATTGTGACGATGCCGCTTATGGTGCTTTTGTTCCAGATGATACTTTAACAAAACGAAAAGACCAGGTACTGGGGATACCTGGTCTTTTCTGTATACATATGTGTATAAAGGGGGGATAAAATGTTTGTGTGAAAGGGGGAGGGCCCTTTCGGTTTTCTCTTGTTTACGTTGCCTATTATATATCCGATACATTGTAAAAACATTGTAATGTGCGTAAAGAATATTGCAAATCGAACAAACTTTGATACAATGGATACTAGGGGCAAAAGGCTGGAAATCCGGTGCAAGCCTGTTTGCAGGAGGATTTTTGAACCTGGGACCGGTATCATGCAATAAAAAGAGGGAGATCATGTATCAGGAAGACAGTTTTAAAACAAGTCAGGTGGTGTATGCCCATACCCGCAGTGATGAGGCGGATATGGAGTATAAGATGCACTGCCACAACAGTTATGAGATCTATTACATGGTAAAAGGGAATGTGGAGTACTTTCTGGAGGGGACTTCTTATGTACCAAAGCCTGGAAGTCTCCTGATCATTCCGCCAAACTGCTTTCATGGGCTGCGGGTGCTGGACGGAAGCGAGTACCACAGGATCCGGCTGCACTTGTGCCGGAACTTCTGACGGAAAAGGAAAAACAGCTGCTTTTGGGAATTCTTGGAAAAAGCTGGTGGTATATGGAAGAACAGTTCCGGGCAGAATGGTATTTTAATTCCTTGGAAGAATGTGGATCTTATAGCAGGGAACTGCAGGATATTGCAATTCGCGCACGGATCGTATCGTTTTTGACCTATCTATCTGCAATGTATGAAAAGGGGGTAGGTCGCGGACCGGGGAAGGAAGATGTAGCCCAGGAGATCCTGCGTTACATTAATGAGCACCTGACGGAGCATCTCACATTAGAAGGACTGGCAGAAAAATTTTATATGAGTAAAAATCATCTGACTGCTATCTTTAAGCGTGCGGCAGGCACTACGGTAGCCAGATACATTTTATATAAAAGGATGACGATTGCAAGAAAAGAACTGGCCGGGGGAACACCGGCTGCAGAGGCAGCACTTAAAGCCGGATTTGGAGATTATTCCAGCTTCTTCCGGGCGTACCGGAAGATGTTTGGCTGTGCGCCTTCAGACCAACAGGCAATGGAACTGCCGGATATGGATAAGAGCGGGGACTTTTAGAAAAATCTAAGATAAATTCTTATACAATCTTTATACGAAGCGTTGTATTTTAATAGAAACTTTGAGGGGATTATGTCATAATGAAATGACATTGCTGGTAAAAGGGCTGTTACAGGAGGGAAAATGGAATTATTTCAAAAAAGAAGAGCTTATCTTCTTTTCAGATCATTATATTTGGCTTTTTGGCAGTTATATTAGTGGGAACACTGCTTTTAATGCTGCCTTTTGCATCCAGGGAGCCGGGAAGCGCGCCATTTCTGGATGCGTTATTTACAGCTACATCGGCTACCTGTGTGACAGGGCTGATCGTCCATGATACAGCTACGTACTGGAGCTGTTTTGGACAGGTGGTGATCCTGCTGCTGATCCAGATCGGAGGAATGGGCGTTGTGACCATTACCATTGCAGTAGCCATGGTTTCAGGGAAGAAGATCGGTCTGATGCAGAGAAGCCTGATGCAGGAGTCGATCTCAGCACCACAGGTAGGCGGCATTGTCCGTTTTACAGGCTTTTTCCTGAAAGGTATCGCGCTGATCGAACTGCTAGGAGCTATTTTGCTGGCACCTGTGTTTATAAAGGACTTTGGAGTGGGAAAGGGATCTGGTATGGTGTTTTTCATTCCATTTCTGCTTTCTGCAACGCAGGCTTTGATCTGATGGGAGTCAGACAGCAGTACTCGTCACTGACTTATTATGCTGGAAACGGGCTTGTAAATGCAGTTATTGTATTGCTCATACTGATCGGCGGTCTGGGATTTCTCACCTGGGAAGATATAAAGACAAATAAGCTGCAGTTTAAAAAATACAGGATGCAGAGCAAGGTAATACTGGTAACAGATCTGATACTGGTGATCGTACCTACGGTTATTTTCTATTTTGGGGAGTTTCACGGATCCCAGTGGGGAAATGGACTGGAACGGTTCTGGTTATCCCTGTTTCAGGCGGTAACACCAAGAACTGCCGGGTTTAATACAGCAGATTTCGGCAGATGAGCGAAGGCGGACTGTTTTTAATGGTCATGTTAATGCTGATCGGCGGTGCGCCGGGATCTACCGCAGGCGGTATGAAAATGACTACCATTGCAGTTTTACTGCTTTCAACGGCGGCTGTATTTCGCAGAAAAGAAGACGCCCAGTGTTTTGGCAGACGTATTCCAACGGAAACCGTGCGGTATGCGGCAGTAGTTATGCTGATGTATATGGTGCTTTGTACAGTGGGCGGACTGTTTTTATGCTATGCAGAAGGACTGCCTGTGCTCACAAGTTTGTTTGAGGCCGGTTCTGCTATTGCAACCGTAGGTTTGACACTGGGTGTGACACCGACCCTGGGAGCGGCTGCAAGACTGGTATTGATTGTTTTAATGTACTGTGGACGCGTAGGCGGCCTGACGCTGGTATTTGCAGCACTGTCCGGTATGCGGCCGAGTATGACAAAATTCCCCCAGGAGAAGATCACAGTGGGATAATATGGGAATATTAATATACCGCCGCGTATGCGGCGGGTATCGGATATGTGCAATGGAAAAATAAGGAGGAAAATCATATTGAAATCAATATTATTAATAGGACTTGGACGATTTGGAAGACATATTGCGGAGAAATTAAACGAATTAAATCATCAGGTATTAGCGGTAGACAAACAGGAGGACCGTGTAGAGGCAGTGCTTCCTTTTGTCACCAGCGGACAGATCGGGGACAGCACCAATATTGAATTTTTACAGTCTTTGGGAATTGGAAATTTTGATGTGTGCATCGTGGCGATCGGTGGGGATTTCCAAAGCTCTTTGGAAACAACGGCCTATTTAAAGGATCTGGGTGCAAAGCTGGTAGTTTCAAGGGCCGCAAGGGATGTTCAGGCAAGATTTCTGCTGCGCAATGGCGCAGATGAGGTCGTGTATCCGGAGAAACAGCTGGCAAACTGGACAGCGATCCGTTATAGCTCGGAGCATATTTTTGATTATATCCAGTTATCTGATGACCATGCGATCTTTGAGATCAGCATTCCGGAAAACTGGGTGGGAAAGACTGTTGGAAATATTGACATCAGAAAGAAATACAACATCACTATCATGGCTTTAAAACGCGATGGCAAGCTGGAAATGTCCATTACTCCGGATACAGTACTGGACAAAGATGTTACTATGCTGGTGCTGGGAGCAAGCAGGGATATCCAGAAGTGTTTTCATATTTAACATAATACTGCAATCTGGTCATTTGCAGGCCTTGTGGATCCTAAGAAGATTTCAGAAGAGCATCAGAAAACCTGGGGAAAAGAAAAATGGAAGAACGGATACTTGTATGTTTATCATCTTCACCGTCTAATGGAAAGATCATACGCACAGCTGCCCAGATGGCAGAGGCTTTTAATGGGACATTAACCGCATTATTTGTAGAAACACCTTTGGCCGGAAAAATGGGAAAAGAGGACCAGGAGCGCCTGAAAGGGAATATTAAGCTGGCAAAACAATCTGGTGCAGAAATAGAAACAGTTTACGGTGATGATATTTCTTTTCAGATCGCGGAGTTTGCCAGACTTTCAGGGATCACCAGGATCGTGATCGGGCGCAGCGCTGCAAAGAAAAAAGGGGTTTTTGCAGGAACATCTCTTGTGGAAAAGCTGATCGATCATGCGCCTGAAATGGAGATCTATATCATACCTGACAGCCAGATGGGACCTGAGGTGATCCGTAAATGGAACAGGCTGGCGCAAAAGAATGCATTTTCCTTTAAGGCAGCAGTCAAAAGCGCAGGCATTTTATTTGCAGCAACAGCAGTAGGATGGCTGTTTGAAAAGCTGAAGCTGACAGATGCCAATATTATTACTGTTTATATTTTAGGAGTGCTTCTGATCTCTATAGTAACAGAAGGCTGGTTTTACAGTTTTTCGTCTACCATAGCCAGTGTTCTGATTTTTAATTTTCTGTTTACGGCACCACGTTTTACGCTTCGGCTTATGATCGCAGTTACCCGTTTACATTTGCCGTCATGTTTCTTGCGGCTTTGATCACAGGCTCTCTGGCCTCCAGGCTGAAACAGCATGCAGGACAGGCTGCCAGGGATGCATACAGGCTGAAAGTGCTGCTTGATACGAACCAGCTTTTACAGCAGGCCAAAGGAAAGACAGAGATCCTGGAAGGGGCGGCACAGCAGATCGTTAAACTTTTAAAGAGAGAAACGGTGATCTATGATGTAAAGGATGGAAAACTGGAGCATCCTTTGCGCCGGGTTCCCCAGGGGGAAGAGGATATCACCATTGAAGATGAAGCCTGTGAGGAACAGGCAGCTGCATGGGCTTTAGAGAATAACCGCCATGCCGGAACAGGAACAGACCATTTTAAGCAGGCAAAAAGGCAGTATCTGGCGATCCGCGTAAACAGCACTGTTTATGGAGTGGTGGGGATTATGATCCAGAAACAGCCGTTAGATGCCTTTGAAAACAGTGTATTATTGTCCATATTGGGAGAATGTGCCCTTGCACTGGAGAATGATAAAAACGTGCGGGAAAAAGAAGAGGCAGCGATCCTGGCAAAGAATGAACAGTTAAGAGCGAATTTGTTAAGAACGATCTCTCATGATCTGAGAACGCCTCTTACATCTATTTCAGGTAATGCAAATAATCTCCTTTACAATGAAAGCTGTCTGGATGCACAGATGCGCCGGCAGATCTATGGGGATATTTATGATGATTCCATGTGGCTGATCGATCTGGTGGAAAACCTGCTTTCCGTGACCCGGATCGAGGAAGGCAGGATGCAGATCCGCCAGTCAGCAGAGCTGGTGGATGAGGTGATCAAAGAGGCATTAAGCATACGGGACAGAGCCGGACAGGAAGGACCATAAAGGTAGAAGAGGAAGATGAACTGATCCTTGCAAAGATGGACGCAAGCTGATCGTCCAGGTGCTGATCAATCTGATTGGCAATGCGGTAAAATATACGCCTCAGGGAACAGATATTACGGTCAGGGTGAAGAAAGAAAAAGCAGAAAACGCTGAAAGATCCCAGGTCATCATTTCTGTATGCGATCTGGGGGAACGGGATCCCTGATGACAGGAAAGAAAGAGTATTTGACATGTTTTATACAGGCAGCGACCAGGTGGCAGACAGCCGCAGGAGTTTAGGATTGGGGCTTGGGCTTTGCAGATCTATTATTAATGCCCATGGAGGAAAAATATGGATATCTGATAATATCCCTCATGGGGCGGTAGTTACGTTTACATTACCTGCAGAGGAGGTGGCATTAAATGAATAACCTTTGATATTGGTTGTGGAGGATGATATTCCTGTAAGAAATCTGATCACTATTACATTAAAGACCCATGGATACAGGTATCTGACTGCCGGGACCGGGGATGGAGCAGTTGTAGAAGCTTCTTCCCACAATCCGGATGTGGTCCTTTTGGATCTGGGACTGCCGGATATGGACGGCGTAGATGTGATCCGGAAAATACGTACCTGGTCCAACTTGCCAATCATTGTGATCAGTGCAAGAAGCGAAGATACAGATAAAATAGACGCACTGGACGCAGGTGCTGATGATTATCTCACAAAGCCTTTTTCTGTAGAAGAGTTGCTGGCGCGGCTGCGTGTTGTGGAACGGAGAATGGCGCTCATGAACGGCGAAGCCCAGACAGCAGAGTCTGTTTATACAAATGGCAGACTGCGGATCGATTTTGCAGCGGGCTGTGCCTATATGGGGGATAAGGAGCTGCATCTTACGTCTACAGAGTATAAACTGCTGTGCCTCATGGCTAAAAATACAGGTAAAGTGCTGACGCATACTTATATCACCCAGAAAGTGTGGGGGAGCAGCTGGGAAAATGATATTGCTTCTTTACGTGTATTTATGGCAACTTTGCGTAAAAAACTGGAAAGCGAACCGGATGCCCCTCAGTATATACAGACCCATATAGGATCGGGTACCGCATGATCAAAGTAGAGTGATCATTTATTCAGGGTTTTAAAGTAATGCTCCAGCTTATCGATGCCCAAATAACCAAGAGTGAACAGAATAAAAATGATCGCAAATGCAAAAAGTGTTAACATAAAAACCCCTCCCATATAAATGAAATTATATAAATGATGTCCTCAGTGAATGTAAGGTATAAGACCTTTGTTTATTGAGGATATTTTTATTATAAGGGAAAAGGGATAAAGAAAGGGAAAGGATGTAAGCACAGGTATAAAGAACACATAAAAGCATAAATGATTGTTTTTCTCAATAGGAGAAAAGCCGATTGTTCCATAAAATGGGCTGTGTTATGATTATCCCCGGCGTTTTTGCAAATGGCAGATGTCAGAAAGCAAAGCGGAAATGAAATGACAGAAGTAAACAAAATGACAAAAGAAACGGAGGGGAAAGAGATGCAGTCATTGCTGAATGTGCCGGCGGAAGTGGTGTCGGCCAATATTAATGCGGCTGTTGCAAAAGCAGCAGCAAAGAAAAGGCGTATTTTTGTCCTGGGGATCATGGCGGGTGCTTTATTGCAATGGGAGCCCAGTCAAGCAGTCTGGCAGTCCATAATATTACGGATGTGGGAATTGCAAGGACCCTTGCAGGATGTATTTTCCCAGTGGGACTTATGATGATCGTGTTTGTAGGCGGAGAACTGTTTACAGGGGACTGTATGATGTCCATGGCATGTATGAAAGGCCGTATTGGCTTTGGAAGCCTTTTAAGGACTTTTGATCGTTTATCTGGGGAATTTTGCAGGAGCGGTGCTGATCGCCTTTCTGGTGGCTCACAGCGGCCAGTATGATTATTCTGCCGGGGCTTTAGGAGCTTATACCATTAAAACGGCAGTGGGAAAGACTGGCTTAAGTTTTATGCGGGCGCTGTTTTCCGGCATTTTATGCAATATCCTGGTGTGCGCAGCTGTGTTAATGGCAGCGGCAGCAAAAGATATTGGCGGAAAAGTGCTGGCGATCTTCTTCCCGATCCTGGCCTTTGTAGTATCTGGCTTTGAGCACTGTGTTGCAAATATGTATTATATTCCGGCAGGCATTTTTGCAGCAGGAAACCCGGCATATGTGCAGAAAGCCCAGGAATTATATGGGCTGGGAGCAGAAAAACTGACAGGACTTAACTGGGGCAGTTTTGTGACTGTTAATCTGCTGCCGGTTACTATTGGAAATATCATTGGCGGCGCTGTTATGGTTGGCGGCGTGTGCTTTTATCTGCATGGGAAGGCAGAGGGATAATAAATGGAAAATCTCCTTTACTGGCGGGAAGATCGCTGGTAAGGAGATTTTTAGTATAAAGAGATCTGGGAGAAAATTGCGGAGAATAGACGGAAATGTTATACTATAGAATAATAAAAATCCGGTTAGGAGGGAGCAAAAGTGAAGAAGGAGTCCTTTGTAAATAAGATCAGCATTTATATTGGAGTGACGTTGGTTCTTCTTATATGGCTGCTGACTGCTTACACTGTGAGCAGCTTTCTTCTCTTAAAAGAAAGTGAGGAGTCATCGGTATGGTCTACGATCCAGATCTACATGAAACAGATCGACAGTAAATTTATTGCTATGGATCAGTGTGTGGAGGGAATCGCCGGTAATCAGGATCTGATCGGTCAGATATGTTACGGAAGTCCGGCTGACCGGTATTATGCGGCTGTGGAGCTTCAAAAGAGCATGAAAAGAGATGTGATCAGCAATGCGGAGCTGGATTACGTTCTGATCGCAGAGTCCTTAAATAAAAACCTGATCGCGGCGTCCACTCCGGGAGTTTCTTATGGGGAGAAAGAGGCAATTGCCTCTTATATCTGGAATCTCATGGAAAAGGAAGACCGGGGAAGGCCGCAATGGTATTATACAAAGATCGGTACTCATGCCTATATTGCGAAAATATACAGGGGAAGCAACTGGAGTGTGGCGGCATTTTCAAAGGAAAATACTTTTCTTTCCGATATCCGGGCAAAAGAATATCCAGACGGTCAGAGTTTTCTTCTTACGGACGCAAATGGTGTATGCGTGGAAAATCTGGAAGAAGGAAACAGCATGTATCTGGGAGAGACTTTGGAAATAGAAGATTCCTGGAAGAAATGATCATAAAAAGCGGATGATCTCTCTTAAAAGTGATCGTGCAGGACTTTATATTACAGGAATGATCGGCAGTAATCATTTTCTGGGAAAATTCAGTACAAATAGTATTCTGATCCTTTTGATCATGGTTCTGGCTATTGGCTGTGATATGATCCTTTTACATTATATTCACCGTGAGATCCACAGGCCCCTGGATCATCTGATGCAGACGATCCAGGAGATTGAAGACGGAGATTACAAGCAGAGGCAGAGGAAGATTATCATACGGAAGAACTTCAGCGTCTTACACAGGCATTTAACCGGATGATGAATGTGATCGTTAATCTTCGGATCAGGGCCTATGATGAAAAGATCCAGTTAATGGATACGCAGATGAAATATTTTCAGATGCAGTTAAAACCCCATTTCTTTTTAAATGCCCTGACAACGATCTACAGTATGAGTTATCAGAAGCGGAATGAGGATATACGGACATATATTGACGCATTAACAAAAACGGTCCGTTATATGTTTAAAGGCGGTCTTCGTCTGGTCCTTCTTAAGGAAGAAACCCAGCATCTGGAAAATTATTTTGAAATGCAGCAGCTCCGGTATCCGGACTGTGTATTCTGGTATTTTGATATGGAAGAAGCTGCAATGTCGTGGAAGATCCCCTAGATGCTGTTACATACATTTGTGGAAAATGAATACAAATATGCAGTAAAAATTGACAGCGTCCTTTCGATACTGATACAGGCAAAAGTCCTTTTAAAAGAGGGGGAAGAAATGCTTTATATTCGTATGGAGGATGACGGCGTAGGTTTTCCTGAACAGGTTATGCAGTATATGAATTTTGAGAGCGAAGATCCTTCGAGGGAGGGACATCATGTAGGGCTGTGGAACATAAAAAGAACCATGGAAGTTTTGTATCAGAAAAGGGAATTGATCCACCTGTCAAATTTGGAAACAGGGGGATGTCTGATCGAGATATGGATCCCCAAAACAACAGCAGTGGGTGAGGAACAGGAGATAAAAAATGAACGTATTGATCGTGGATGATGACATGGCAACTGTAGATGTGATCTGCAAATCTGTGAACTGGAGCGCTTTGCACATTGATAAGTCATGACCGCTTATAACATTGAAAAGGCAAAAGAGGTGTTAGCAGATATACCTGCGGATATTGTAGTTTGTGACATTGAAATGCCTATGGGAAATGGAACAGAACTGCTTAAGTGGGTCCGGGAAAATGATATGTCTTCGGAATTTCTGTTTCTCACCTGCCATACAGAATTTCAGTACGCGTCTGTGGCGATCCGCTATCAGGCGGCTGGTTATCTGGTAAAACCATTCCGTGTAGAGCAGGTAGAAGCAGAACTTTTGCGCCTGGTCCAGAGGATCATGGAGAAGCGGAAAATAGAAAGAAGAAAGACATTATGGAAAATGGATGAGAAATAATCAGGAGCAGCTGATGAATAATTTCTGGAGGGCTTTGACAGAGCGGGAATTAAGAGCAGAGCCGGAATTATTGACCGTGAGATAAAAAACGCCGTCTTCCTGTTTTCGGCGATCAGCCGGTATGCCTGATCGGAGTAAGAGTTGCCAGAGAGGAACAGGCCAAAGAAGCACTGGGAGAGAACCTGTTGGAATTTACTCTGGAAAAATGGTTTCAGAGATTGTAGATGAGTCTGTTGAAAATACATCGGTTATAAAAAAGATCGTAAATGAGGCGTTGTTCTTTCTGGTGATCAACTGGAAACGGACACTGGAAGAAGTACTCATGGAAAGATGCCATATGCTGATAAAAACGGGACAGGATTATGTGGGCTGCTGCTTTACCTGTTGTATTGGAACTCCATGCAGCATGGAACAGCTTCCTGATAAAGCAGATGAGGTGGTCAATCTGTTGCTGCGAAATGTCTTGGAGTCTGACCAGGTATTTCGTGAAGGAGAAGCGGCAGTTACATCGGGGTTCAATACAAGGCTTCTTGATCTGAAGCAAATGGAAAATGATCTGCGAAACAAGGACCGGATGAAGATCTTAAATACGGTAAAAACCGTTTTGGGAAAGCTTTCCCGTGAAAAGAGCGTATCGGTAGAAACGTTACTGGTCATACAGCAGGAGATCCTGCAGCTGATCTATACCAATCTTTATCAAAATGGGATCCAGGCTGCGGAGTTATTCGGGGATGAAGTCTCCCGGAAAATCCAGCGGCAGTCGGTCCGCTCTGTGTTTGACATGATAAAATGGGTGAATTACGCAATATCACGTACTCTGGAGTACGAAGATGAGATCAACCGGTCCCTTTCTCTGGCAGATAAGATCGAAAGCTATGTGAAAGAACATTATAAAGAGGATATTTCCAGAGATACCATTGCAGATGTGTTCTTTCTGACTCCGGAATATCTTGCCAAGGTCTATAAAAGGCAGACAGGACATAATTTAAAGGATATATCATCGGTTATCGCATTGAAATGGCAAAGCAGCTTCTGGCTGATGATATAAAGAGCATCAGTGACATTTCAGCAGAAGTGGGTTTTGACAATTTTTCTTATTTTTCTACTGTATTTAAAAAGTATACCGGGATCACACCGGGAGAATACCGCAGATCAAAAAAATCTTAAAATCAAAAAAATATCACTTATTTTTTAAAGAAATGTATCATGGACCTCCTTTATAATAAAGCCCAGAAAGGCAAAATAAAGGAGGTTACTTGATATGAAAAAAAGTATGAAAAACAGAGTTGCAGGCGCGGCGGCCGTTCTTCTTGCCGGTTCAATGGCATTTCCATGACTGGATGCGGCAGCAGTTCGGATAATACAGCCGGTCAGCAGACTACCACAGATCAGAAAACGGAAGGAAATGAAGAATATACAAAGATCGTATATGCTTTTAAATCATTTAACAATATTCCTGAAGATCTGTCCGACGTAAATGAAGCAATCAGTGAGATCACAAGAGAGAAGATCGGTGTGGAAGTAGAATTAATGCCGATTGCTTCTTCTGCATATGGCCAGCAGGTAAGTCTTGCAATGCAGGGCGGGGAACAGCTGGACCTGTTCCATACAGGAAGCGGTCTGGAGTTATCTACCTGCCTTGCCAATCATCAGCTTTATGACATTACAGATATTGTAAAGGAACATGCTGCCGGCGCCATTGACGCGGTAGGTGAGGACTTTATGAAAACAGAAGTAGTAGGCGGAAAGGTTTATGGTATTCCGGCTGATAAGGGTGTTGCTCTTGCGCCGACACTTCTGTACAGAGAAGATATCATGGAAGAGATCGGCGTAGATCCGGCAGACATTAAAAATATTAATGATCTGACTGATGTATACGCAAAGGTAAAAGAGGCTTATCCTGATATGATCCCGCTGGTACCGGTCAATCCAGGTGATTCAGGTATGATCAATACCATTTATGGATTTGATTATCTGGGAGACCGCTATTTATCTCCAACTGGAATTTTAAATGGCGATGATATGCAGGTTGAGAATTTCTATGAAACAGATGGATTTAAGGATATCCTGACACTGGCAAGAGACTGGTATAACAAAGGCTATATTATGGGTGACGCAGCAACGACTACCAGTACATCCATTGAGCTGTTAAGCGCAGGAAAAGGATTTTCTTACATCTCCAACTATGGTGGAAATGACGCCGCAACCCAGATCTCCACTCAGACAGGCCAGAAAATAGGGGCTCTTCGTTTGAGCCAGCCGTATCTTGGAACTTCTGATGTAAACAGAGTATCATGGGCAGTTGCATCTACCTGTAAAAACCCGGAAAAGGCATTGGAATTCCTGAATTTAACTTATACAGATAAAGATGTTATCAACCTGATTATTTACGGAATTGAAGGAAAAGATTATGTAAAGGTCAGCGACAATGTAGTGAAATACCCGGACGGTCAGGACGCAAGCACTGTTCCATATACAGCCCAGCTTAGCTGCGGCGTATGCGGAAGCCAGTTTAACCAGTATATCCTGGAAGGTGCCAGCGAAGATACACAGAAAGTTATGAAAGAGGATAATCAGAATGCGGGAAGATCAAAGGCATTTGGATTTACCTTTGACAGTTCAACTGTGAAAACACAGTATACAGCAGTAAATAACGTGATCAATCAGTATCTTCCAGGACTGCGCTGCGGAAGCCTTGATCCGGAAACTGAACTTCCAAGTTCCAGCAGAGTTTAAAGGATGCCGGAATTGATGAGATCATTGCGGAAAAGCAGAAACAGCTGGATGCATGGGCTGCAGAAAACGCGAACTAGGTGAGTATTATGACAGGGGAGAAAAAGAAAGGGGCGGGGGACAAAAAACGTCCCCCTGCTATTGATCGCATTGCCAGGCCTTGCTTATCTTCTGATAAACAATTATATCCCAATGTTCGGGATCTTCCTGGCTTTTAAAAGTTATGATTTTTCAAAGGGAGTATTTGGGAGCCTGGTGCGGGTTCGATAATTTTAAGTTTCTGTTTAAGACAAAAGACGCGCTGATCATGACAAGAAATACGATCTTATATAATTTCGCTTTTATTGTGATTGGTACAGCTCTTGGTATTTTTGTGGCGATCCTGCTGACAGAGATCGTAAAAAGCGTCTGGGCAAAGTTTTATCAGTCAGCGCTGCTTTTACCATACCTGCTTTCCTGGGTGGTGATCTCCTACATGGTTTTTGCGTTTTTAAATTCAGATAGTGGATTTATCAACAATACTGTGTTGAAAGTGTTGGGAATGGCTCCGGTATCCTGGTATACAAAAAGTAATATCTGGCCGTTTATCCTGATTCTGGTATTTTTATGGCAGACAGTGGGCCATACGTCAATCATTTACATGGCCAGCATTGCAGGTATTGATAAAGGTATTTATGAAGCTGCCAAGATCGACGGGCAGGTAAGATCAAGCAGATCTTTTACATCACACTGCCACTCTTAAGGCCAACGATCACGATCATGGTTCTTATGGCGATCGGAAAGATATTCTTTTCTGATTTTGGACTGTTTTATCAGGTACCTATGAATTCAGGCGCTCTTTATGGTGTAACCCAGACCATTGATACCTTTGTATACAGAGGATTAATGGAATTAAATGATGTGGGAATGTCATCAGCAGCAGGATTGTTCCAGTCATGTGTTGGATTTGTCCTGGTTATCACTGCTAATGCACTGGTCCGTAAGATGAACCCTGAAAATGCGCTGTTTTAATGGAAGGAGGCAATAAAATGAAAACGAGATTAGGCGGGGAACGCAGCTTTCGCCGTTTTGCTCTGATAACATTAGGTATCATGACCATTTTATCATTGCTTCCGGTTATTCTGATCGTTATTGCGTCATTTACAGATGAAAACAGTCTGATCGCAAATGGATATTCTTATTTTCCTGCAAAATGGAGCCTGGATGCGTATTTTTATATGGTAAAGCAGGTAAAACTGATCACAAGGCTTATGGGATCTCCTTTTTTGTAACAATCACTGGAACGCTCTTAAGTGTGCTTTTTACTACCACACTGGCATATCCTATGTCCAGAAAGGATTTTAAATTTTCAAAGATTCTTACATTTCTGGTGTTCTTTACCATGCTGTTTAATGGCGGCGTTGTTCCGTCCTACATGATGTGGTCTCAGTTTTTTCATTTGAAGAACACGATCTGGGCGCTGATCCTGCCAAATTATCTGATCACAGCTTTTAACATTATGCTGGTTAAGAATTATTATCAGAACAGTATTCCAGATGCCTTGATCGAAGCTGCAGAAATTGACGGAGCTTCGGAACTTACGATCTTCTGGAAGATCGTCTTTCCATTATCTACGCCCGTGATCGCTACGATCAGTCTTTTTACAGCGCTGAAATACTGGAATGACTGGGTAAATGCTCTGTATTACATTACAAAACCGCAACTTACGGAATTCAGAACCTGCTGCTTCGCATTATGGATAATATCCAGTTCTTAAAATCAGGAGGAGCCGGTGAAATTGCAGGCGCGGCTATGGTAGATCTTCCAGGCACCTCTGTGCGTATGGCAATGGCAGTTGTGGGAATTTTGCCAATCATTTTAATTTATCCATTTGTACAGAAATATTTTATCAAAGGTGTAGTTGTAGGCGCAGTAAAAGGCTAAAAAAGATTGGCGACTATTTGCAACGTTTATAGTTTGGGAGAAAAATGATGACAGGGAAGAAATTTGAGAGAACTACTCCGGAAGCAGTGGGAATTTCCAGTAAGAGCCTGGAACGTCTGATTGAAAATCTGGAGCAGGTAACAGAGATGCATGGCATTGTGGTCATGCGCCATGAAAAATATGTGCAGAGGGCTGGTGGGCGCCTTATGCGCCGGGAATCCGACACAGTCTCCATTCTTTGAGCAAAACCTATTCTGCTACTGCAGTAGGAATTGCAGTAACGGAAGGAAAAGTTTCTTTAGATGAGAAGATTCTTTCTATTTTCTCAGAGAAGGCACCAGAGAATCCAGATGAATATCTGAAGCAGCTGACGGTAAAGGACATCCTCTGCATGGGAAGTGGAATGGAAAGGCTTCCTGAGGTGACAGAGAACTGGCTGCAGGCATATCTGGAAGTTCCTATTAAGCATCGTCCAGGAACTGCGTTTCAATACAACAGTGTGGGGTCCACTCTTCTTTGCGCCATCGTAGAGAGAAAAACGGGAATTCCCACAGAGGAATATTTAAAAAGCAGGCTGTTTGATAAGATTGGCATTGACAGTGATAATTTTTTGTTTGAACGCATGCCAGACGGTACAGTTTTTGGCGGCGGGGGATTTTATGCCACAACAGAGGATAATTTAAGGCTGATGAAGCTTTATAAAGACGGCGGAGTCTGGGATGGTGAGCGTATCTTATCCGAAGAATATGTGAAAATGGCAATATCAAAGCAGATCGATACTGCCACAGAAAAAAATGGCAATCCAGAGGCTACAGACAATTTCCTTGGCTATGGATTTCAAATCTGGGTGTGCCAGCCGGAAAATGTATACCGGGCTGACGGGGCAATGGGCCAGTTTTCCATTGTATTTCCAGATCAGGATATGATAATTTCCGTAAATGAAACAGCTTCGAATGCTCATTGGGCGCAGAATACATTGGATGAAATATGGAAGTTTGCCAGGGAAGTCTGGGAAGAAACACTGCCGGAGGATGAAGCTGCATCTACGCATCTGAAAGAGAAGCTGTCTCATTTATCCCTGGAAGCACCTTGTCGGCAGTGCAGTCGCAACAGAGAAAAAGAGTCTGAAATAAATGGAAAATGCTATTTTGTGTCAGAAGGGCGTATGGGCTTTGAAACAGAGATCCAGAATTCCCATGCAGGATTGAAACCACTTGAGGGAATAACAGAATTTACCATGAGATTTGTACCTGGAACCTGCGAAATGAAGTTTTGCCAGCAGGGAAAAGAACATGAAGTTCTGATTGCTACAGATGGATCATGGAGATGGAACCGGCTTAAACTAGATGGAAGGGTAAATAGTGAGCTGTGTTTAAGTGGATATTGGGAAGATAAAAACTGTTTTGTAGTCCATGCAAGATGGATAGAAACCTGTTATGAGAATGAACTGAAGTTTTGCTTTGAAAAAGATCAGGTTCATATGAGCAGAATGAATAAAGTGGGGCGTTATATGACATCGCAACCGCTTACAGCAACGGCGCAGAAAGCCTGAAAATAAAAAGGACAAAAAGAGGTGATTTCATAAATGCTGAATAAGATCATGCTGATCACATATCCTGATTCCATGGGACATAATTTAAAGGACCTGCGTCATATTTTGAACCGGTATTTTAAAGATGCGGTAAAAATGGTGCATATCCTGCCGTTTTTTCCTTCCAGTGGGGACCGTGGTTTTGCCCCGTTAGGATATGAAAAGGTATCAGAAGAGTTCGGAGACTGGGAAGATATCCGTATGCTTTCCGAAGAATATCCATTGATGTTTGACTATATGATCAATCATATCTCCGCACACAGTCCTTATTATCAGGATTTTTAGAAGAAAAAGGATCAGCGCCATACAGAGGATTGTTTATCCGCTATAAGGATTTTTGGGAAAATGGAATGCCAACCCAGGCAGAAACGGATGCTATTTATAAGCGGAAGCCCAGAGCACCTTATGTTATGGCAGAGTTTGGGAATCAGACCCAGGAGCAGTCTGGTGTACTTTGGAGAGGAACAGATCGACCTTAACATGGAGACAGAGGAAGGAAAGCGCTTTTTGGAAGAAAATCTTCGCTGGCTGGCCAGACACGGTGCATCGCTTATCCGCCTGGACGCTTTTGCTTATGCTGTGAAACGACCGGGAACTTCCTGCTTTTTTGTGGAACCGGATATTTGGGAACTTCTTGAAAGATGTGCGAAAATTGCAGCTGAAGAAGGTGCCAGATCCTTCCGGAGATCCATGAACATTTTCAATCCAGCAAAAACTGGCATGCCGGGATTATTATGTGTATGACTTTGCGCTGCCAATGCTGCTTTTACATGCCATTTATTTTAAAAACAGTGAATATCTGAAGCACTGGTTTGAAATATGTCCGAGAAAGCAGTTTACAACGCTGGATACCCATGACGGAATTGGCGTAGTAGATGTCCGGGGCTTTTGCCAGACGAGGAGATTGAAGCTGCGAAAGAGCATTTGTTTGAGTATGGCGCTAATGTAAAGCGTGTTTACAATACGGAGAAATACAATAATCTGGATATTTATCAGATTAATTGCACCTATTATTCGGCTCTTGGGATGATGATAATGCTTATCTTTTAGCCAGAGCGATCCAGTTCTTTGCGCCAGGTACGCCTCAGGTTTATTATGTGGGACTACTGGCTGGAAAAATGATATTTCTCTTTTGGAGGAGACGAAGGAAGGACGAAATATCAATCGTCATTATTATACGGAAGAAGAGATAGGACGGGAAGTTGAACGCCCGGTAGTAAAGCAATTGTTGGAACTTATGAAACTCAGAAATATGCATCCTGCATTTGATGGTGAGTTTTATATGCTTCCATGTGAGAAGGAGCAATTGATCCTTGGGTGGAAAAACGGAGACAGCAGGATTGAGCTGCATGGAGATCTGGGGAAGAAATCCTTTGAAATTATTTAAAACCAAAGGAGCAGGGCTGATTTATTTGAATCAGTCCTGTTCCTTTTTAACGTGTTTGAAATTTTTAAACTCCTCACATTTCACACTCTTATCAAAAACTCCCGTTATAGTTTAGGTCAATGAAAGATAAGTAAAAAAATAGGCAAGAGAAAATGGAAGAGATTAAAGGAGAAATAAACAAAAGGAAAAGGATGTAAGTGCAGATATAAAGAACACATAAAAATACATAAAAGAATGCATGAATGGGCAAACGCCAGCGTTGTTTTCTTAACAGGAGAAAAGTTAAGTGTTCAAAATAACACAATAATATTTGAGAAGTCTGTTTTTGTGTTAGAATATAAAGAAGTTTTTATTTACATCGTCATACATGGAGGGAGTATGAAGAAAGACGAAAATAGACAAAAAAGGACGATAAAAGGACTGCCAGGGTTCTTGCAGTGCTTACCGGAGCATGTCTGGTGATGCTTCTTGGAGGCTGTGGGAAGAAAGAGAAGGAGCCGGTGACGGTCACACTGTGGCATGTTTATGGCGGGCAGACGGAATCGCCTTTAAATGATCTGATCGATGAATTTAATGAGACCGTGGGAAAAGATAAAAATATCCGCGTAGAGGTGGGCAGTGTGACAAACACAAATATCATCCACGAAGGAGTCCTTGCGGCGGCCAATAAGGAACCAGGAGCATCGGAGCTTCCGGATATGTTCGTTTCTTATCCGAAAACTGTGACTGCAATGCAGGATCCGGATGTTCTTGTTAATTATAAGGATTATTTTACAGAGTGAGGATGCTTTCGGCTTTTTATTCCTGCTTTTGGTGGAGGAGGGG
>ENA-OQJH01000261-OQJH01000261.1-human-gut-metagenome-genome-assembly--contig:-NODE-261-length-30940-cov-18.809626_pt1 | contig 30940 bp, 37 predicted proteins | sample MGYA00242597_ERZ504763 | MGnify/ENA primary metagenome ERZ504763 (study PRJEB26092, sample SAMD00036359) | human gut metagenome | host: Homo sapiens | study: EMG produced TPA metagenomics assembly of...
AAACGGCTTCTTGAATCGGGACAGAAAAGTAAAAATTATTTAAGTCAAAAAAAGTAAATAAAAAGAGGTATTTATATGGCAAAGATAAGTGGTGCTTGGTGCGGGAAGCTGGGGAACTGCCCTGTCTATCCTTCTTTACAATAATGGACACGAGGTGATTCTCTGGTCGGCGCTTGGGAGGAGATAACAACATTAAGAGAAAAGCGGGAACACGTGAGCAAACTTCCGGGTGTAAAGATTCCTGAACCGATTGATATCACAATAGATCTTGAGAGAAGCCTGCGGGATGCAGATGTGGCAATTCTGGCAGTTCCTTCGCCTTATACCAGAAGTACCTGCAAGCGTATGGCGCCTTTTGTAAAAAACGGACAGAAAATTGTAAATGTTGCCAAAGGTGTGGAGGAAAAAACTCTTCTTACTTTAAGCGAGATCATTGAACAGGAACTTCCACAGGCAAATGTGTCTGTGCTTTCCGGCCCAAGCCATGCAGAAGAGGTTGGAAAAGGACTTCCGACTACCTGTGTGGTAAGTTCTCACCAGAGAGAGACAGCAGAATATTTGCAGGGAATCTTTATGAGCCCTGTTTTCAGAGTTTATACCACGCCGGATATGCTGGGAGTGGAGCTTGGCGCAGCGTTAAAGAATGTGATCGCACTGGCGGCCGGAACCGCAGATGGTCTGGGATACGGCGATAATACCAAAGCAGCCCTGATCACAAGAGGAATTGCAGAAATTTCACGTCTGGGTGTTAAAATGGGAGCACGTATGGAAACCTTTTATGGTCTGTCCGGAATCGGAGATCTGATCGTTACCTGTGCCAGTGTCCACAGCCGTAACCGGAAAGCCGGATATCTGATGGGAAAAGGATATACCATGGAGCAGGCGATGGCTGAAGTGAAAATGATCGTGGAAGGCGTCTATTCCGCAAAAGCAGCAAAAGAACTGGCTGAGAAATATGATGTGGAAATGCCGATCATCACAGAAATAAACAAAGTCCTGTTCGAAGGAAAAAGTGCAGCGGAAGCGGTGATTGACCTTATGGTAAGAGATAAGAAAGTGGAGACGCCGATGCTTCCATGGGAAGACGGACAGTAATCATTCAATGAACTGCTAGAGTGTGTCTGAAAATGCTCTAACTGAGATGTTATAGAAAAAACTCTCAAATGCATCATTTGCAGGAAATTTTATGAACAGAGATGATAAATACAAAAAGCAGATGTTATATAAATACATCTGCTTTTTGCGTTTATATTACATGATAAAATGCTTTTTCTGTTAATATTTATCAGAATGCAATGTCCCTTAAATCCTCGGGAACATGTGAACTGTGGAAATTTTCGTTCAGAGTATCGATCAGATCCATATCCTCCTGTTCGATTGTGAAATCAAAAATATTGCCGTTACTTCTGATGCGGTCAGGATGTACGGATTTCGGGATTACTGATATTCCCTTCTGGGTAGCCCAGCGCAGACCAATCTGAGCAGGAGTATGGGCATATTTAGTTCCGAGTACACACATAACATCATTATCAAGATATGCACCCCTTGCAAGCGGGGCATATGCCTGTACCTGGATTCCTTTATCTTGGCAATAATCAATCAGCTCTTTCGGATAGCAGAGAGGATGGCATTCAATCTGATTTACAGCAGGTATGATTCCGGAATTGGCTTCCAGTTCTTCCAGATGACGGATTTCAAAATTACTGACACCGATAGAAAGAGCCCGCCCGGATTTCTGGATTTCCTCCAGTACTTTCCAGGTGCTGAGATAACATCCCGGAACCGGCCAGTGGATCAGATACAAATCCACATAATCCAGTTTGAGCCGGTCCAGGCTTCTTTCAAAAGCACCCTGAATGTCTCCCAGACGCTGTGCGGTATTCCATACTTTTGTAGTAATAAAAAGTTCATTTCGCGGTATTCCACAGCTGGCGATTCCCCGTCCTACATTTTCTTCGTTTTTATATACGGAGGCTGTATCAATCAGACGGTATCCTGATTCAACAGCAGAAATAATAGCATTTTCGGCCTCATTTTCCCCGGTGGCTTTGTATACTCCCAGTCCGAGTAAAGGCATCTCTCTGTTTGTATTCAGAAAAACAGTATTATCCAAAACAATTCCTCCAATTCCTATATACACTTTGGGCAAGCTGCTTTGCCCGATAATCTTGTCCAAGTATAACATAAAAATGTGTCAGAAGTACATAAAAATTATTAAGTTTTTGCAAGAACACATTGTTAACAATATAACATAAGGGTTAAAGTATTAACAGTTCTTGTGAAAAAGCTATTTCAAAGCATATATTTCAAAATTTTTTAGTGATTATTTATGCTAAATGGCTTGCGGAAACGAAAAAAAAGATGTATAATATCAGTAAATTGATAATTTATTGTCATAAAAAAAGACTGAATTTTATAAATTCAGTGTATTTTTCAATAGAAGGGAGCATTTAACCATGCATTTAATCAAAGATGAAAATGGGAATCTTGTCCAGCACGGACATGGGCACACTCATGAACATACCCATGAAGATGGTATGACTCATACTCATGAGCATACTCATGGCGAAGGTCATGATCATGGACATTCTCATACAGATCATGCCTGTGATACTGCTCATTGCGGATCCTGCAGTGAAGGTGACTGTAAGAATGAGACACTGGCTCTTCTGACATATATGCTTCAGCACAATGAGCATCATGCTCAGGAACTGGATCAGATGGCTGATAACCTTGCAAGATGGGAATGGATGCAGCATGTAAGACTATTAAGGAAGCTGTTGCAGATTTTCAGAAAGGCAATATGAGACTTGGACTTGCCTTAACACTTGTTAAAGAAGAGATGAAATAGGAGGCGACATCACATGTGTCTGGCAACTGTATATAAAGAAAGTGACGATTCTGTTATTTTTAAAAATGTTTCCCGTATAGATGTGGATGGGAATAAATTGATTCTCCGTGATATTATGGGAGATGAGAGAGTGGTCGAGGGAACTATTTTAATGGTTGACCTTGCCAACAGTATTGTGAAACTGAAATGTGACTGATATTAAGATAGGGACAAAACACCTTTTGACCTTAACATCATTTTTTATTTATAGAAAGAATACTAAGACAGATTTAGGAGGCACCTGGTTTTATGGCACACGTAATTGCTGTCGCAGGAAAAGGCGGCGTGGGAAAAACAACATTATGCGGAATGCTGATCCAGTACCTGTGTGAAAAGGGTAAAGGGCCGATTCTTGCAGTAGATGCTGATGCAAACTCAAACCTCAATGAGGTTCTTGGCGTAAAGGTAGAGACAACTCTTGGCGATGTGCGCGAAGAAATTGCACGTGCAGAGCTTGCAAAAGAGAATCCAATTCCTACCGGAATGTCTAAGGCTGATTACGCGGAAATGCGTTTTGAAGATGCGCTTGTAGAAGATGATGATTTTGATCTTCTTGTCATGGGCAGAACTCAGGGAAAAGGCTGTTACTGTTATGTTAATGGTCTTCTTCAGACTCAGCTTGCAAAATACCAGAATAATTATCCGTATATTGTTGTAGATAATGAAGCCGGAATGGAACATATCAGCAGAGGTGTTCTTCCGAGCATGCAGACTGCCATTCTGGTCAGCGACTGCTCCAGAAGAGGCGTACAGGCAGTAGGCAGGATTGCAGAACTCATTAAAGAATGTGATATGCATCCTGATACAGTCGGTCTGATCATTAACCGAGCTCCGAAAGGAGAATTGAATAAGGGAATTCAGGAAGAGATTGCAAATCAGGGACTGACACTTCTTGGTGTTGTTCCACAGGATGAAACAGTTTATGAATATGACTGTGAGGGACGTCCTACAAGCACACTTCCGGAAGACAACCCTGTCAAGACTGCACTTCGTGCAATCGTTGATAATTTAAAATTATAAGATACACCCCTTGTCGGATGAGAATCCGATGAGGGATGTTTGTGCGCATAGGAAATCTATATATGCAGAGATAAATACAAGTTTACATCTTTATTTTTTAAGTTAAATAACCCATGGGAGGGGATGGGATGGGTTATCACAGTTATCTTTAACGGAGCCAATTCTTCAGATATAGATAACCGGGATTTCCTGCCTGTGGGATTATTAATAAAATAAAAATGTGTATCTTAAAGGAATACACAAACCAGAATTAAAGGAGGTCTATAATGAGTGAATTCAAATTAACTACAGTGGAAGAGTTTGAAGAGGCTACTGCCAGACTTTTGGAGACAGGTGCAAAGGTTGGAGCTGACGCATGGCAGTTCCGTGTAAAAACCAGACTCCACATTGTAAATTCGGTGAGCAGGGTGTCTGCTGTCGTATCTGTGCTATGGGACCATGTCGTATTACCCCTAAAGCGCCAAGAGGTATCTGTGGATGTGACGTCCATGGTATCGTAGGAAGAAACTTCCTGAAATTTACAGCAGGTGGTGCAGCTACTCACTCTGATCACGGTCGTGAAATCTGCCACACATTATATTGTGCAAAAGACGGCGGAAACTATCAGGTAAAAGATCCTGAGAAACTGATCCGTATCGCAAAAGAATGGGGCGTAGAGACAGAAGGAAAAGATATCTATGATCTGGCTCATGAAATGGCTGAGACAGGATTGATGGAATATGGTAAACCATTTGGATATCAGAGATTCCTTGACAGAATGCCTGCAGGACAGAAAGAGAAACTGATTGAAAATGAAATTGCACCACGTGCGATCGACCGTGAAGTTTCCACTTCTTTACATATGGCTCATATGGGATGTTCTTCTCTTCCGGAAGCTCTTGTAAAACAGTCTATCCGCTGCGGTATGGCTGATGGATGGGGCGGTTCCATGATGGGAACAGAGTTCTCTGATGTTTTATTCGGAACTCCGAAGCCAATTGACACGGAAGCTAACCTTGGTGTAATGGTTGAAGAGAATGTAAACATCGTTGTACACGGACATGATCCGAGTCTTTCCGAGATGATTTGTGAATATGCAGACAGCAAAGAAATGATCGATTATGCAAAATCTGTAGGAGCAAAAGGAATCACTGTTTCCGGTGTATGCTGTACTTCAAACGAAGTAGCTATGCGTCGCGGTGTTCCGATGGCCGGTAACTTCCTGCAGCAGGAGAATGTAGTACTGACAGGTGCCTGCGAAGCGATCGTAGTAGACGTTCAGTGTATCTTCCCTGCATTAGGACCTTTAAGCAAATGCTTCCATACTAAATTTATCACAACTTCTCCGATCGCTCAGATGCCTGATGCTGAATTTATCAGATTCAATGCTGAGACAGCAGGAGAGAATGCAAAAGCAATCGTTAAGATGGCTATTGATAACTTCAAGAACAGAAAACCTGAACTTGTACATATCCCACAGCTGAAACAGAAAGCTACAGTTGGTTATTCCGTAGAAGCAATCGTTAAGGTTCTTGACGGTGTTACAAACTCTCAGGTTGATGAGACAGGAACAACAAAACCATTACTTGAGTGCATCACTTCCGGTGTTATCCGTGGTGCTGTTGCTATGGTTGGATGTAACAATCCTAAGATCCGTCCTGACTATGCACATATTGAACTGATGAAGAAATGTATCGCTAATGATATCGTTGTCATTGCTTCCGGATGTTCTGCACAGGCAGCTGCAAAAGCAGGTCTTATGGACAAATCTGCAAAAGATCTTTGCGGTGCAGGTCTGAAACGTGTCTGTGAACTGGCTGATATCCCACCGGTACTCCACATGATCATGCGTAGATATTTCCCGTATGATGATCCTTGCTGCTGAACTTGCAAAAGATGCAGGTCTTCAGATTAATCAGCTTCCTGTAGTTGGATGTGCTCCTGAGTGGATGTCTGAAAAAGCTGTATCCATCGGTAACTATGTAGTAGGTACCGGTATTGATACATTCCTTGGTGTTGATCCATATGTTTCCGGTTCTTCAGAAATGGGAGAGCTTCTTACAGAGGGAACAAGAAAATGGACAGGAGCTGCTTATACAGTAGAAACAGATATTGAGAAATTAGTTGATCTGATGATCGAAAGAATCGAAGAGAAGAGAACAGCATTAGGAATCTAATCTGCTGTGATCTTAAAAATGTAATAAAAGGTGGATGACGTAAAATGAAAATAGCAGTTACAGGAAAAGGCGGCGTAGGCAAAACTACTTTTGCAGCAACGCTGGCCAGGTTGTATGCAGCAGAGGGAAGACCGGTACTTGCAGCAGATGTGGATCCGGATGCGAATCTTGGTCTTGCATTAGGCTTTGATGAAGAAACACTGGATTCTATTGTACCAATTTCCAAAATGCGTAAGCTTGTGGAAGAACGTACAGGTGCGACTGCGGGAAATCAGTTCTATCATCTGAATCCGAAAGTAGACGATATCCCGGAGAAATATGGTAAGGTCTGTAATGGCGTGCGTCTCCTTGTCCTGGGAACTGTCGAGACAGGCGGTGGCGGATGTGTATGTCCGGAGCATGTAATGCTGAAACGTATTATTAACAATCTGGTACTGAGAAGAGAAGATGTAGTAATTCTTGATATGGAAGCCGGCCTGGAACATCTCGGCAGAGGAACCACAGAAGGAGTTGACGCATTTGTCGTAGTGATCGAACCGGGTGCAAGAAGCGTTCAGACATACAAGAATGTGAAGCGTCTGGCAAAGGATCTGGGAGTATCTCAGGTAAAGGTTGTTGCAAACAAAGTACGCAACGAGGATGACGAAAACTTTATCAGAGAGCGGATTCCACAGGAAGATCTTTTAGGAATGATCCATTACAACACAGAGGTAATTGATGCGGACAGACAGGGCAAGTCCCCTTATGATTTCAGCAAAACAGTTACTGATGAGATCATTAAGATAAAAGAAAAAATAGATCGTCAATAATCTCATATATTAGGAGGTAAACAAAAGTGACTTTATTTGAAAGTGTTTTCGCGGGAAACGATGCGGTTTATGGACTGACAGAGGGTGCCATTAACCAGGCAATTGAAAAATACGGCGCTGACAAAGCAGTCAGCTTCCCTGATACAGCATATTCTTTACCATGCTACTATGCAGTAACAGGAACAAAGGTTGGAACTCTTGCAGAGTTAAAAGATGCTCTTGCAGTAGTAAAAACTCTTATGACAAGAGAGAAGAGAACAAATGACGTATTTATGTCAGGTGTTGCTACAGCTCTCTGCGCAGAATTTATCGAAGTTCTGAAATATATCGATGGAGCAGTTCCTTACGAAGCTCCTTGCTACGGACATCTTGCAGATGCAGTGATCCGTGAACTTGGTGTACCGCTTGTAACAGGCGATATCCCTGGTGTAGCAGTTATCCTTGGAAAAGCTCCTTCCGCTCAGGAAGCAGCAGACCTTGTTAAATCCTATCAGTCTCAGGGTATCCTGATCACTCTGGTTGGTGACGTTATTGACCAGTTAGAGGAAGTTGGATACAAGACAGGTGCTAACGTACGTGTTATCCCGCTTGGAAAAGACGTTACAGCAGTTATCCATGTAGTATCTGTAGCACTTCGTGCAGCTCTTATCTTCGGTAACGTAAAACCAGGTGATGCTGCAACTCTGATGGATTACACAATGAAACGTGTACCTGCATTTGTTAATGCATTTGCACCGTTAAATGATGTGATCGTAGCTTGTGGTGCAGGCGCTATCGCTCTTGGATTCCCGGTTATCACAAACCAGGAAGATGTTGCAAGAGTACCGAAGAGCCTGATCTGCCAGAAAGACATCTCCAAATGGAATGCAACTTCTCTGGAAGCACGTGACATCAAAATCAAAATTACAAACATCGATATCCCGGTTGCTTTCGCATCTGCATTCGAAGGTGAGATTATCCGTCGTAAAGACATGCAGGTTGAATTCGATGGTTCCCGTGTAGACTGTGCAGAGCTTGTACATACATGTGATGCAAGTGAAGTAGAAGACCATAAGATTACAGTTGTTGGTCCGGAAGTAGACGACATGGAACTTGGCAGCAAGAACAGCATTGCATATGTTGTTAAAGTTGCAGGTAAAAACATGCAGCCTGACTTTGAACCTGTTATCGAGCGTAAGTTCCATAACTACATCAACTGTATCGAAGGTGTATACCATACAGGACAGAGAGATATGCAGAGAATCCGTATCAGCAAAGATGCATTTGCTGCAGGCTTCAAGATCAAACATATCGGTGAAGTTCTCTATACACAGGTTAAGAATGAATTTGACGCAGTTGTTGATAAATGTGAAGTTACTATTTATACAGATCCTGCTGAGTGTACAAGAATCCGTCATGAAGTTGCTATCCCGATCTTCGAGAAACGTGATGACCGTCTGAATACTCTGACAGACGAATCTGTAGATGTATATTACAGCTGTATCCTCTGCCAGGCATTCTCCCCGTCTCACGTATGTGTTGTTACACCTGAGAGACTTGGACTTTGCGGTGCCGTTTCATGGCTGGATGCAAAAGCTACCCACGAGCTGGATCCAAACGGACCTTGCCAGGTAATTACAAAAGAAAGACCTATTGATGAGAACCTTGGTTCTTATGAAGATGTAGATGAAGCTGTTAAGAAATTATCCCAGGGTGCATTAGAGCACGTTACACTGTACTCTATCATGCAGGATCCTATGACATCATGCGGATGCTTCGAGTGTATCTGCGGTATCGAGCCATTCTCCAATGGTGTTGTTATCGCTAACCGTGAGTATGCAGGCATGACACCTCTTGGAATGACATTCTCAGAAATGGCATCCATGACAGGTGGTGGTGTTCAGACACCTGGTTTCATGGGACATGGTAAACATTTCATCAGCTCCAAGAAGTTCATGAAGGCAGAAGGCGGTATTGAACGTATCGTATGGATGCCAAAAGAACTGAAAGAGTTTGTTGCTGAGCGTCTTAACAACACAGCAAAAGAACTCTACGGAATTGAAAACTTTACAGATATGATCGGTGATGAAACAATCGCTACTGATCCGGAAACACTGGTTGGATTCCTTACAGAAAAAGGCCATCCGGCATTAGCCCTTGATCCGATGATGTAAAGATGGTGGTTTTCCCGGAGGTATTATGTGAGTCATGCGGAGGCTTTTAATAAGCCTCCGGGTTTAAACGCTCAAAAGCGTATAGATAAAAACCATAGTATATTATATTTCAAGGACATACAGAATGTGATCGTGTGAAAGTACAATCGTTCTGTTTCGTAAGGACGGAATGTGGCTGCCGTAATGATTTGCTGATAAAAATATATGCGGAGTGTATGAAGAATCAGCAAAGTTTAGATATGGCAATTTGCCGAATTTTTTTCACTTTGTTATGGAAAATAAAGGAAAGCTGTGAAATTGTTGTTTTTTTAACAAAATATGACAGACTGTACTTGTCAACGGGCAGGATAATGTTGTATACTACACATGACATAGTGTGTAAGTCTGCGAAAAGATACATACACATAGTAATTTTTTTAAGGAGGCCAAAAAAAAATGCCGTTTAATCAGAAACTTCAGAAATTCAATGCAAAGATTAATACAGTCACCATTGGCAGCGGAGATAAGACTGTAACAATCGGCGGAGACTCTACTTATCCATTTTATTCTTTTGATGCACCATCAGAAAACACACCTAAGATCGGTGTGGAGATCTCTGATATGGGTCTTGAGAATGTTGTATCCGAAGGTATCAAAGCATACTACGACGGAGCTTCCACAATCGGAGAAATGGCTAAAAAAGCAGCAGCTATGGAAGGTGCTGATTTTGTAGCGCTTATCCTTGAAGGCGGAGATCCGAACGGTGTAAACAAATCTGTTGATGAACTTATTGCAGTTGTAAAAGACGTTGCAGATTCCATTGATGCACCATTAGTAGTAGAAGGATGCAAGAACGTAGAAAAAGACGCTGAACTTCTTCCGAAAGTAGCTGAAGCTCTTCAGGGAAGAAATGTATTGATCCTTCTGAAAAAGAAGAAAACTACAAAGCAATCGGTGCTGCAGCAGGACTTGCTTACGATCAGATCGTAGGTGCAGAATCTGCCGTAGATATCAACCTTGCTAAACAGCTTAACGTTGTAACTACTCAGTTAGGCGTTAACGCACAGAAGATCGTTATGAATATCGGCAGTGCTGCTGCCGGATATGGATATGAGTACGTTGTATCTACAATGGATCGTATCAAAGGTGCAGCTTTATCTCAGAATGATAACATGCTGCAGATGCCTATCATTACACCGGTATCCGCTGAGACATGGGGCGTAAAGGAAGCTACAGCTTCTGAAGCTGACATGCCTGAATGGGGACCGGAAGAAGAGCGTGGAATCGATATGGAAGTTATGACAGCTGCTGCTGACCTTGCAGCCGGATCTGATGCAGTCATCTTAAGACATCCGGAAGCTGTTGCAACTATTTCCAGAATGATCAAAGCACTTGCGTAATTGAATAGGAGGAACAAATAAAATGGCACTGAATGGTATTCAGATCTTTAAATTAACACCAAAGAAAAACTGTAAGGAATGCGGATGCCCAACATGTATGGCTTTCTCTATGAAAGTTGCTCAGGGCGCTATGAAAATCGAACAATGTCCGCATATGTCTGATGAAGCTTTAGCATCTCTTTCCGAGGCAACTGCTCCGCCAATGAAGACAATCAAAATTGGTACTGGTGCAGAAGAGCACACTCTGGGTGGAGAAACAGTATTATTCAGACATGAAAAAACATTTGTAAGCAAGCCAAGATATGCAGTAGCTCTGTGCACATGTATGGATGATGCTACAGTAGAGGCGAAACTTGCAGAAATCCCGAAGGTAGATTATGACCGTATCGGTGAAAGAATGTATGCTGAACTTGTATATGTAAACTGTGGCGAAGGTGCAGATGCAGCTAAATATACTGCACTTGTAGAAAAAGCTGCAGGTCTTGGCAGAACTTTAGTTCTTGAATGTAAAGATCCTGAAATCGCAAAAGCAGCTCTTGCAGTATGCAAAGACAGCAAACCGGTCTTAAACGGTGCAGATGCTTCCAACTATGAAGCAATGAACGCAGTTGCTACAGAAGCAGGTGTTGTTCTCGGTGTATCCGGTAAAGACTTAAATGAATTATATGATACAACAGCAGCTCTTGAAAAACTCGGAAACAAGAACCTTGTTCTTGATACAACAGGCGCTGACATCAAAGAAACCTTTGCAAACACTGTACAGGTTCGTCGTGCAGCTCTGAAAGATCAGGACAGAACATTTGGTTATCCATCTATCGTAAACCTTGTTAAGATCGCAAAAGGTGACCTTCACTTACAGGCAGCTTTAGCATCTATGTTTACAATGAAATATGGTTCCATCATCGTTATGGAGCAGATGACATATGCAGAAGCTCTTCCATTATATGGTCTGCGTCAGAACGTTTTCACTGATCCGCAGAAACCAATGAAAGTTGAGCCAGGCATCTATCCATTAAATGGTGCTGATGAGAATGCAGTAGTAGTTACTACTGTAGACTTCGCTCTTACATATTTCGTAGTATCCGGCGAGCTGGAGCGTTCCGGTGTTCCGCTTAACCTGGTAATCAATGATGCAGGCGGACTTTCCGTACTGACATCCTGGGCAGCTGGTAAATTCTCCGGCAACAGCATTTCCGCTTACATCAAAGAAAATGTTGAGCCTAAGGTAAAATCCAGAAAGCTTATTATCCCAGGTAAGGTAGCAGTTCTTAAGGGTGACCTTGAAGCAAAACTTCCTGGATGGGAAATCATCGTTGGACCAAGAGAAGCTGTACAGCTTGTTAAATTCTTAAAAGATATGCAGGCTGACGGTCAGATCTGATCGGAATGACATGCCGGACCGGTCATCTGACCGGTCTGGCTCTTAATAAGAAGCATACAGGTTTTATTCCTGTGTAAATAAATAAAAAGGAGAACACGGTTATGGCAAAATTTGTAACAATCGGAGAAAGACTTTCCACTACTGCACCTGCAGTAAACAAAGCATTTACAGAAAGAGATCCAGAGCCGATCATCAAAAGAGCAAAACAGCAGCTTGACGCTGGTGCTACTTACCTTGATGTAAACATCGGACCTGCTGAGAACGATGGAGAAGATCTGATGAAATGGGCAGTACAGCTCCTTCAGTCAGAGTTTGACAATGTTCCGCTTGCACTGGATACAACAAACAAGAAAGCTATTGAAGCTGGTATCTCTGTATATAACAGAGCAAAAGGAAAACCGATCGTTAACTCTGCTGATGCTGGTGACAGAATCACAAACATCGACCTTGCAGCAGCAAACGATGCCATCTGTATCGCACTTTGCTCTTCCGGTATGGTAGCAGCAGACAATGATGAACGTATGATGCACTGCCAGAACATGCTTGAAAGAGGTATGTCTCTTGGTATGGAAGCTGAAGATCTGTGGTTTGACCCGTTATTCCTGGTTGTAAAAGGAATGCAGGACAAACAGATGGAAGTTCTTGAAGCAATCAAAATGTTCTCTGATATGGGACTGAACTCCACAGGTGGTCTTTCCAATAACAGTAACGGTATGCCGAAACATATCCGTCCGATCATGGACTCTGCTCTTGTAGCAATGGCTATGATGAACGGTCTTACATCTGCAATCGTTAATCCTAACGACCTTCGTCTGATGGAAACTATTAAATCCTGTGATGTATTCAAAGGCAATACACTGTATGCAGATTCCTACCTGGAAATCTAATCAGTATAGCTGAGAAATCTAATAAAATATTCGACCGACATAAATGAATACATAATTATGGGGGCTGAAGGCTTCGGTCTTCGGTCCCTGTTTTATTACAGGCTATTACGACTATGAGAAAGGTGGTTGCCGAATGTTTAAGGTAACATTTTCATTCGAAGATGGCAGTATGGTAGAAACTTTTGCCAATGCGGGGGATAATTTACTGGAGGTTGCACGAAGTGCCAATGTGGCTATTGATGCACCATGTTCCGGAAACGGAGCCTGCGGAAAATGTCGTGTCCAGTTAAAGAGCGGAGAACTGGAAAGCAAAAAGACATTACATATTTCTGACGAAGAATATCAGGCGGGATGGCGTCTGTCTTGCTGCAGCAAGATCAGTGCGGACGTCAATGTGCTGGTACCTGATATTGCATCTGCCTATAAGAGCAGAATGAAAGTAGCTGATTTAAGTTCGAAAGAGGAAATAGCCATTTTTGAAAATGCCAAGAGTGATATACAGCTGGCAGGCATTGAACTGAAAAATAGTCTGGAGGTTGTGGATGTGCTGATGGACGTTCCCTCTCTGGATGATACTATGCCGGACAATGAGAGACTGACACGTGCATTGCGGAAATATTTAAATATCAACAGAGTACGGATACCATATGTAGTCCTGAAAAAACTCCCTGATGTACTGAGAGAGAACAATTTTGCAGTGAAATGTGTGATCCGCGCTACTTCTGACGATATGTATGTCTATGATATATTTGGCAAAGACGAGGATGTGGTCATCGGAGGTCTGGCAATTGATATCGGTACAACTACAGTTTCTGCTGTACTGATTAATATGGAAAATGGAGAAATTCTGGCAAAAAGTTCTGCCGGAAACGGACAGATCCGTTTTGGTGCAGATGTAATAAACCGAATCGTGGAATCACAGAAACCCGGAGGTCAGAAAAAATTGCAGGATGCGGTGATCAAGGAGACTATCAATCCAATGATCCACGAAATGTGCAAGAGTGCAAAATTTCCCAAAGACCATATCTACAGGATGTGTGTGGCATCCAATACAACTATGAATCATCTGTTTGCAGGAATCAATGCGGATCCGTTGCGTACAGAGCCTTATATCCCTGCATTCTTTAAGACCAATTCCCTTTTTGCTTCCGATGTGGGAGTTGATATCAATAAAGATGCTCATATTATTATGGCGCCGAATATCGGAAGCTATGTAGGCGGCGATATCACAGCCGGAACTCTGGTCAGCCAGATTTGGAACAGGCCCGAATTCTCACTGTTTATCGACCTTGGTACAAATGGAGAGCTTGTATTTGGAAACTCAGACTTTATGATGAGCTGTGCATGTTCAGCAGGTCCTGCCTTTGAGGGTGGTGACATCAGCTGTGGTATGCGTGCCACAGACGGAGCCATCGAAGCATGTACCATTGACAAAGAGACTATGGAGCCTACCTACAAGATCGTAGGTGATCCGGGAACGAAACCTGTAGGTTTATGTGGATCCGGTATCATCGATGTGATCAGTGAACTTTATATCTGCGGAATCATCAACCCCAAGGGTAAATTTATCCGTGAAGGAAAGAGAATCAAACATGACAAATACGGTATGGGCAGCTATATCCTTGCATTTGAGGAAGAGGCAGGTTCTGTAAAGGATGTTGAGATTACAGAAGTTGATATTGACAACTTCATCCGTGCCAAAGGTGCCATCTTCTCAGCAATCCGTACAATGCTTACTTCTCTGGACTTCGATGTGAGCATGATCGATGATGTGTATGTTGCAGGCGGTATCGGAAGCGGTATCAACATGCAGAATGCAGTCAACATCGGTATGTTCCCGGATATCCCGATCGAGAAATTCCACTACATTGGTAACTCTTCTCTGACAGGTGCGTATCTGATGCTTCTGTCAACACCGGCAGAGAAGAAGACTTATGAACTTGCTGCAAATATGACATATATGGAACTTTCTACAGTACCGATCTATATGGATGAATTTGTAGGTGCATGTTTTATTCCTCATACAGATACAAGTATGTTCCCGACTGTAATGGAAGAGGTTCAGAACCGCTGATGAATTTCAGTAATTTCTATATGAGAAATTATGAATATCTAGAGAAATAAAATAACAGGACAGATCTTTGGATCCCTTTGATCTGTCTTGTTTATGGAGATTTATATGGCATTTAGTTTAAATGACTTAAATTATGAAAAAGACAGTAAGGAAAGAATGCCGTGGGAGCATTACACTCAGGAGTTTGCAGCTGCAGACCCGAAGGAGATCGCTTCCAGATTGTCTATTCCTTACGATGAAGAAACCCAAAAACTGACTTTAACTTTTCTTGGAACACAGTATCAGATTACATGGCCGGATTTTGAAGTAACACATACTCCGGATGATAAAGGTTTTTATCCACTGGAGAACATGATCTATGCAAGGATCCTGACGATTCGTTTTCTTTTAAACGGTGTGAAGTCTGAGAGTTCCGGAAAATTTAAGACATACCGGGAGATGCCATGGGGAGAAGTATATTTAAGACAGTTTGACGGCAGATGTATCAAACGTCTGGCATTTTCCTATGGTAACCGTCCGGGAGATTTCAGGGCGATCATGGAGCATATCAGTGCCATACCTGTAAAGCATGGAGATATTGCCTATGAAGTAGAAATTTTTCCGGAATATAAAATACAGATGATCCTCTGGGAGGGCGATGAGGAATTTCCGCCGTCTTCACAGATTCTCTTTTCTGACAACTTCCCTGTTTCTTTCCAGGCAGAGGATATGGCAGTTATGGGAGATGTGATTATTGGTTCTCTGAAAGCATACCTGAAATGCGTTCAGAAATGACAAATGATATCAGGATTATAGAGATTGCAGAATAATCTGCGGATATCAGAGTCAGATAAGTAAATATAAACAGAAAGAAAGAGGGAGAAAAAATGGGATTTTCAACAAGTACATGTACAGAATTCGTTGAAGTTCTGGCATCTAAGGCTCCGGTTCCGGGCGGCGGCGGTGCGTCTGCATTAGTTGGTGCAGTAGGAACTGCTCTTGGAAATATGGTAGGAAGCCTTACTGTAGGAAAAAAGAAATATGCGGATGTTGAAGACGAAATGTACGAATTAAAAGCAAAATGCGATCAGTTACAGAAGGATTTCCTCCGTCTGATCGAGCGTGATGCAGAAGTATTCGAGCCATTATCAAAGGCATATGGAATGCCAAAGGAAACAGAAGAAGAGAAAGCTGAGAAAGCCAGAGTCATGGAGATCGTATTAAAAGATGCCTGCTCTGTACCAATGGAGATCATGGAGAAATGCTGTGAAGCAATTGAACTGATCGTAGAATTCGGTGCAAAAGGCTCTAAGCTTGCCATCAGTGATGCAGGCGTTGGTGCAGCTTTCTGTAAAGCAGCATTACAGGGTGCCAGCCTGAACGTATACATCAACACAAAATCCATGGCTGACAGAGAGTATGCAGAAGAATTAAACAGAAAAGCAGATGCCATGCTTGAGAAATATACAAAGATCGCAGATGACACATTCAACAGCTACTTGGCAGACTGAAATAATAGTAAATAAAATAGAAATTTCTGTATTGTTTTCCGTCTCTTTTAATAAAGTGTAACATTATTTATTGAGATGTATTTTTTACAGAGTGCATATGATTTATGAGGCGGTTATGCTGAAATCATTCAGATACAGTATAGAATAATAACGTATAATTTCGGAGGGAACGACAAATGGCTAAGCAGTTATTAGGTAAAGAAGTAACAGCAGCATTAAACGAGAAAATCAAAGCAAACGTAGCAGAGCTTCAGGGAAAAGGAGTAAATCCTACCCTCTGCATCATCCGTGTTGGTGAAAACCCAAGCGATATCTCCTATGAAAGAGGAGCAACAAAACGCTGTGAAACTTTAGGCGTTGCATGTGAGAAAATTTTACTTCCGGAAGATGTTTCCCAGGAAGAACTTCTTGCAACAATCGATAAAGTAAACAAAGATGACAGCATTCACGGCGTATTATTATTCCGTCCGCTTCCAAAACATCTGGATCAGGCAGTGATCGAGAATGCACTTGCTCCTGAAAAAGACGTTGACTGTATGACAGACCTTTCCATGTCCGGTGTATTCACAGGCAAGAAGATTGGTTTCCCGCCATGTACACCACAGGCTTGTATGGAAATCCTTGATCATTACGGAATCGACTGCACAGGCAAAAAGGCAGTAGTAATCGGAAGAAGCCTTGTTGTTGGTAAACCTGCAGCAATGATGCTGGTTAAAAAGAACGCAACTGTTACGATCTGCCACACAAGAACTGTAGATATGCCGTCTGTAGCACGTGAAGCAGATATCATTATTGTAGCAGCAGGCCGCGCCGGTGTTGTTGGTGCCGAATATGTAAAAGAAGGCAGACAATCATCGATGTAGGTATCAACGTAAATGCAGAAGGCAAACTCTGCGGTGATGTTGATTACGCAGCAGTAGAGCCTATCGTAGATGCTATTACACCTGTACCTGGCGGTGTTGGAAGTGTAACAACTTCTGTACTGGTTGGTCATGTGGTAGAAGCTGCAATGAGAAAGGTAAACGCATAAGATGAAAAAAGTGCCGGGAAAATATTTCTGGCTGCTTATGACAATAACAGGTGCCTGATGTTCGGGGCACCTGCTTTGGTAAGTGCCAGTGAAGGGATAGCGTCCACTGATACAGAAAACAGCGCAGCAGACAATGCTGCAGATACCCCAGATGACGACACGATAGCTAAAACAACTGATAGTGCAGAAAAAAACAGTCAGGAAACTGATCATTCAGGAGAGGGACAGATCTCCAAACCTAAATATCTCGAAAATGCAGAAAATAACGGAGAAGAAATTATCTCCGATGAAGACCCGACAGATAATACTTATGGATACTACACGATTATGGGTGGAACAACTGTTTCCGTCGATGAAATGTGTTCATTATACAACAGTCAGGGATGCACTTACCCATCTGAAGAACTCAGTGGCGGCGGAGCATCTGATATAGATACCTTTTGCAATATTATTGTAGAGGAGGCAAATGCGAGAATGTACGTGGTGAAGTAGTTTTTGCGCAGGCAATGCTGGAAACCGGATGGCTGAGTTTCGGTGGTGATGCGGGAATCGACCAGTTCAATTTCGCAGGTCTTGGAACAACCGGAGGTGGAGTCAAAGGAATCGCATTTCCGGATGTAAGAACAGGAATACGTGCTCAGGTTCAGCATCTCAAAGCCTACGCCTCCACAGATTCCCTGAATCAGGAATGTGTAGATGAACGCTTCGATTACGTGACAAGAGAGACGGCGCCTTACGTGGAATGGCTGGGAATCCAGGAAAATCCTTATGGCGGCGGCTGGGCAGCAGGAAAAGATTATGGAAGTAAATTAAGAAAAATACTGGCAGATTTGAAATCAGGGACATAAAGACAGAGTTTTGCGCCTTATTTGTATTATTTTTCTGAACTGCTGTAAATGATTTTTAAATTCTTAAATAAAGAAAGGATGTTGAGTAAAATGAAAAGAAAATTGATGATTTGTGCAATGGCTTTGTGTATCTGTGCAGGATTGACCGGTAACACTGGAGAGGTCAGCGTATGGGCATCCGAAGGATCATCTTCGGATGCTGTCCGGATAGGCGCTCTGAAAGGTCCGACAGCAATGGGAATGGCGCAGCTTCTTGATGAAGACGGATACGATTTTACGATTGCTGCATCTCCGGATGAGATTGTTCCGATGGTAGTACAGGACAAGCTTGATATTGCAGCTGTTCCGGCAAATCTGGCAGCAACGTTGTATCAGAAGACAGATAAGGATGTCAGTGTTCTGGCGGTCAATACGTTGGGTGTTCTCTATCTTGTGGAGAATGGAGACAGTGTAAAATCTGTGGAGGATCTTAAGGGAAAGACTATTTATGCCAGTGGGAAGGGTGCAACTCCGGAATATGCCCTGAACTCTGTTCTTAAAGCGAATGGAATCGACCCTGAAAAAGATGTGACTGTTGAATTTAAATCTGAGCACGCAGAGGTAGTTTCCGCACTTGTGCAGGATCAGACAGCAGTCGGACTTCTTCCGCAGCCTTTTGTAACTACAGCGCTGATGAAAAACGATAAGCTGAAGGTTGCCCTGGATCTGAACAAACTGTGGGAAGATTCCATGGATGACGGAAGTAAACTTGTGACAGGAGTTGTGATCGCAAACAATGAGTTTGTTCAGGATCATGCAGATAAAGTAAATGATTTTATGGATGCTTATAAAGAATCTGTAGATTTTGTCAACAGTGACATAGAAGTTGCGGCCCAGATCATAGGAGATCATGATATTATTGCAAAAGAAGTTGCACAGAAAGCAATCCCTGACTGCAGTATTGTGTTTATTGAAGGTGATGAGATGAAAACCATGCTTTCAGGATATCTGGCAACTCTGGATGATCAGAATCCTGAGATTATAGGAGGACAGTTGCCGGATGATGCATTCTATTACACACGATAGAGCAAAAACTGACAATGGAACGAAATATACAGGAATTCGCATATTAGCAGTGTTTTTCTGGATCGCAATCTGGCAGTTTGCGAGTATGTATCTGAAACAGGAGATCCTTCTGGCATCTCCTGTTTCTGTTGTCCGAAAGCTTTTTGAACTGATTTTCAGCGGAAATTTCTGGCAGTCTGTCGGATTTAGTTTTGTACGCATTGTGACAGGATTTCTTCTGGCTGTGTTTCTGGGAATCTTTCTGGCAGTGTTGGCATATTGGTCAAAAACAGTGGAAATCCTGACGGCACCTGTGATCGCAGTGGTCAAATCTACACCTGTGGCATCTTTTATTATTTTGTGCCTGATATGGATTCCTTCGAAAAATCTGTCAGTTTTTATTTCCTTTCTTATGGTTCTGCCGGTGATATATACAAATATCTTTGAGGGAATACGACAGACGGACAGGAAGATACTGGAAATGGCAAAAGTATTTCGTGTGAATCTCAGAAGACAGATCAGGTATATTTATGTATCGCAGGTACTGCCTTATTTTCTCTCAGCATGCAGGCTTTCTCTTGGAATGTGCTGGAAGGCAGGAGTGGCAGCAGAGGTTATCGGAGTACCTTCAGGTTCTATTGGTGAGAAACTGTATAATGCAAAAATATATCTGAATACTCCGGATCTTTTTGCGTGGACAATTGTGATAATTGTGATCAGTTTTGTATTTGAAAAGTGTTTTCTTGGAATTGTAAGCAGAGTAGTTTATATGATAGAACATAGATAACGGAAATTTTGATTTATGATAATCCTCTTAAATGCATTATTTATGAGGTCTGTTACAGGCGGAGAAGAGATATGGATATAAAGGTAGATCATATTAGTAAAGCATACGGAGAACAGCAGGTACTGCAAGACTTGTCCTGTGTTTTTCTGGAAGGGAAAACCACTTGTATCAGAGGAAGATCCGGATGTGGCAAAACAACACTGATACGGCTTCTTCTGAGACTGGATGTTCCGGATAAGGGGAAAATAGAAGGGGTAAGTGACAGGAAACTCAGTGCAGTATTTCAGGAAGATCGTCTGTGTGAAAATCTGAGCGCTGCTTCTAATATAAGACTGGTATGTACAGAAACAATAACAGACAGAGAACTGGAGGAGGCGTATAAAGCAGTTGCGCTTACTGAGATATGGCAGAAACCGGTTCGTGAACTGAGTGGAGGAATGCGCAGGAGAGTATCTATCCTGAGGGCATTGCTGGCTGAATCAGACTGTGTGATCATGGATGAACCTCTCAGAGGTCTTGATGAAAAAACCAGAGCAAAAACAATTGATTATATTTTGAAAAAGACGGAGGGAAAGACGTTGATCTTTGTTACTCATGAAGAAAAAGAAGCAGTTTGGTTAAAGGCTGACAGAACAGTAGATATATTGACAAAGCATTAAAATTAATGAAAAACTAAATTTCGGTTATAGATTATAGCGTGTTTGAAAAATCATTCTACAATCTTCAAACACGCTATAACTCCAAAAGAGGAAAAACTTATGATTACATTAAATGATTATCTGTATTCAGGAGATACGGTTTTAAAAATTTTACAGAAATATACCCGGGATCTGAGAAAAGAAGCGAAACTTACTCATAATGAAATTGATATGATGCATGTGAATTTCCTGATTCAGATCACAGAGCTTTTAGAACACAATGATTTCCTTACGGCCCAGTCCAGAAGATCAGGGAATTTTATAAATATATGGCTCATGAGTATCCCTTTCTTGCATTTACATTTAAAGGAAGGATTAAGTCGCTGATTCGGGCGGAGGAGAAATTTAACGGTTACATTGTGGAATATATTTACGATTATTATACAAAACATGGAACCTATCCTTCTGTGCCGGAACTGAAAAATAAACTCAGCTGTTTTCGGGATTTTATTGCATACAGGATTGTGTTATGTATGCCAAAGTGTCATCTGAAACCAGGAGAAGATCAGGAAATGGCGTCGATCCGTTATCTTTATGAGATTGCCAATGTTCTGCCTGGCTTTCTGGAAGAGAGAGGGTTTACTGTGGAGTCTGCTTATGGAGTGAAGAAAAGTACATCGCCGCTTCTAAATGAAGATGTGAAGCCTATTATCGGGATTATATCTGTGGAACCAACAGGGAAGGGTATCAGTCCTTGCATATCACAGTTTATGACAACAGTTCCCGCTCTTTCATGGAAGTGCAGCTGCGTACTCAGAAAATGGATGACACTGCGGAAATTGGTCCGGCGAATCATCTGGGATATGAGAAAAAACAGCAGGATGAGCGTGCAAAGACGTGATGCTATTCCAGAAGGCGAGTGCGTTTATTTCGATGAAGCTATGAACGGGGCATGCGTCTTTTGCAGCTGGAACTGGCAGATCTGGATGTAAATATGTTTTCCGCAGTAGATAACAGTCTGATCAATGATGGGTGCGGACTGTTCAGGGGAAGACTGATATTACCTTATGAACATTTGTCAAGATTTCAGAATGATGTGATTGATTGAATAAAACACCTATCTTTTGATGTATAAAAATACAGGGAAATGACAAAAATTGATAAAATATGTAAATTTTTAGTTATATTTTAGGCATTCTATGGTACACTGATATAGTATATCAAAAATGGGAGGGAAACTCGAAAATGAGCAAAAAAGAAGGAAAAGGGTTAAAGTCTTTTAACAAGGGGTTTCAAGTGCCTGACACCTACATTATTATCTTTTTAGTAGTTGTTGTCGCTGCACTTCTGACTTTCCTTGTACCAAAGGGATTTTACGAAACACAGGATATTTCGTATATGATCAATGGTGTTGAGAAAACCCGTACAGTAATCAAAGACGGAAGTTTCCAGTATCTGACAGATGATGCAGGAAATGTAGTAACAGAAGGAGTAGCACTCTTTAGTGGAGATGGTGGAACAGGATTCTTCAACTATATGTATAACGGAATCGTAAGCAGTTCTGCAATCGAGATTATCGCATTTCTTATGGTAGTAGGCGGTGCATTCGGTATCATGATCCGTACAGGAGCGATTGAATCCGGATTGATTGGATTGATCCGTAAGGCAAAGGGAGCAGAAAAACTGCTGATTCCGATACTTTTCGTATTGTTTTCTCTTGGTGGAGCAGTTTTTGGAATGGGAGAAGAAGCACTTCCGTTTACTATGATTCTTTGTCCGTTGTTTGTAGCAGTTGGATACGATTCAGTTATTGCAGTTCTTGTTACTTATGTTGCAACACAGATTGGTTTCGGTTCATCATGGATGAATCCATTCTCTGTAGGTATTGCACAGGGAATTGCAGGTATTGACGTATTCTCCGGAGCAGGATTCCGTATGGTAATGTGGGTAGTATTTACAGCACTCGGCTGTGGAATGACTATGTTCTATGCATCAAAGATCAAAAAGACTCCGACAATCTCAATCGCATATAAGACCGATGCATATTTCCGTGAGCAGAATGAAAAAACAGGAATTGACGAAGGACATTCATTTGGTCTTGGACACATTTTAGTTCTTCTGACACTGGCTGCTACAGTAGTATGGGTAGTTTGGGGAGTTATGACTCAAGGATACTACATGCCAGAGATTGCTACTCAGTTCTTCATTATGGGAATTGTTTCCGGTGTGATTGGAGTTATCTTTAAACTGAACGATATGAAACTGAATGATATCGCAACATCATTTAAAGATGGAGCAAAAGACCTGATAGGTGCTGCACTTGTTGTTGCTATGGCACAGGGTATCATGCAGGTTCTTGGTGGATCTGATCCGACAACACCTACGGTTATTAATACAATTATGTATAATATTTCAAATGCACTGTCTGGAGTTTCCGGAGCAGTTGCAGCAGTACTTATGTATCTGTTCCAGTCCGTATTCAACTTCTTCGTTGTATCCGGAACAGGACAGGCTGCGATCACAATGCCGATCATGGCTCCACTGTCAGACCTGTTAGGTGTTTCACGTCAGACAGCTGTAGTTGCATTCCAGCTTGGTGATGCATTTACAAACCTGATTGTTCCTACATCAGGATGTTTGATCGGATCCCTTGCAATTGCAAAGATTGAGTGGTCTAACTGGATTAAATTCATGTGGAAATTCCTTGGTGTATTAATGATTGGTGCAATCATTACAATTCTTATTGCAGTTGGAATTGGATTCTAAAACATACATTTGATAATTGAGAGAGATTTATGATGAAATTAATTCAGAATATTGATGTCTATGCCCCACAGCATCTGGGGAAAAAAGATGTACTTACAATCAATGATAAGATTGTCAAGATTAAAGATGCAGGTTCTATATCCGCAGAAGGATTTCTTTCTGAGACAGAAATAATCAATGGAGAGGGGTTACTTTTAACTCCGGGATTCATTGACTGTCATGTTCATGTACTTGGAGGCGGTGGTGAAGGTGGATTCGCCAATCGTACTCCGGAAGCAACTATGGAAGGACTTACGAAGTTGGAGTAACAACAGTTGTTGGTTGCCTTGGAACGGATGGAATCGGTCGTGATATGTGTGCACTGGTTGCAAAGACAAAAGGATTGAATGAGCAGGGAATGTCTGCATACTGTTATACAGGCAGTTATCAGATTCCGGTTCACACGTTGACGGACAGTATTGTCAAAGATATTATGATGATTCAGGAAATCATTGGAACCGGAGAAATCGCGATTTCTGATCATCGTTCTTCACAGCCGACTTTTGAGGAATTTGCGCGTGTCGTTGCGGATACAAGACTTGGCGGTGTTCTTTCTGGGAAAGCAGGTATTGTAAATGTTCATCTTGGCGACAGTCCGAGATGCTTAGATCTTATTGAACGAGTGGTAGATGAGACAGAGATACCGGCTTCTCAAATACTGCCAACACATATCAATCGAAATGAGATGCTTTTTGGCAAGTCGATTGAGTATGCGCTGAAAGGCGGAGCAGTAGACTTTACCGGAAATGAAGATATTGACTATTGGGAAACTATCTGTGATGAGGTACGTGTATGTAATGGTATCAAACGGATGCTGGATGCAGGAGTAAATCCTGACCGCATGACAATTTCTTCTGATGGACAGGGAAGCCTTCCGATGTACAGTAGTGATGGCGAATTCCTTGGAATGGGCGTTGGACAGTCCAGCTGCCTTCTTAAGGAAGTAAAGGAATGTGTATTTAAAACAGAAATTCCTTTAGAAATAGCTATTTCTACAATTACATCTAATCCGGCAGATATTCTTCGGCTCAAAGGAAAAGGTAAGGTTGAAGAAGGCTATGATGCGGATCTTTGTATTCTTGACCAGGAACTTCAGCTTGTTGAAGTAATTGCAAAAGGGAATACAGTTTATACAAAATAAAGCATATTGATGTTAAAAGCACCAGTCATTCAGTTGGCTGGTGCTTTTTGCAATATTAAATTCACTTTAATAAGCACTTTATGATATAATGGGCTCGTAGTCTTTTACAGACATAAGAACGGGTATAAGGAGAATATAGTATTGATTAATCAGACAGCGAAGAAGATTTTGAAAGCTCTGTCTTTTGATGGTGTGGAAGTAGAAGCATTTCGTCATATGGCGGATTTAAAACGATTGGATCCGATGAAGATTTTTATAAAAAATAGATGAGAAAATATATAACGGGAGTCATGCAGTCCCGATTCGTATTTTCTTTCCAACTGAAAAAAGTTTTCGTGAGAGTGAAGAAAAGAAACATAATATTCAAGATAAAAAGATGCTTTTGTTTATACATGGCGGCGGCTGGGTTACAGAGAGTATCGATAATTATGAAAGAATTTGTGCTCGGCTGGCTAATGCAACCGGACAATATGTAGTTGCAGTTGAATACCGACTGGCACCGGAAGATAAATTCCCGGCAGGTCTGGAAGATTGTTATGCCGTTGCGAAAACATTATATTCCGGAGATTTTATGCTCAACATAAAACCCGAAAATATTACATTGATCGGAGATAGTGCCGGAGGGAATCTTTGTGCAGCATTATCTTTGATGGCTAGAGATTGTGGAGAATTTATGCCAAAAAGACAGATACTGATCTACCCGGCTACATATAATGATTATACAGAAAATTCACCATTTCCATCTGTTAGGGAAAATGGAACAGATTATCTTTTGACAGCTGGGAAGATGCAGGATTATATTGATCTTTATGCGAGAAATAAAGAGGATAAGAAGAATCCTTATTTTGCACCATACATAGCAGAAGATTTAGCGAATCAACCTGATACATTGATTCTTACATGTGAATTTGATCCACTTCGAGATGAAGGGGAAGCATATGGGAAGCGCTTAAAAGAGGCTGGAAATTATGTGGAGATACATCGGATCAAAGATGCATTACATGGATATTTTGCGTTGGGGATCAAGCAGCTTCATGTACAGGAAAGTTTCACCTATATCAATGAATTTCTGAAAGAGGAAACACTGTGAATAAGAAAAAAGCACGTTGGAGAAAACTAGATAATGCAGCAAAATTATATTCTGCTGCCAGTAATAAAAAAGATACGAGAGTGTTTCGTTTTTACTGCGAATTGAAAGAAGAAGTAATCCTGACGTTTTGCAGGAAGCATTGAATCAGACAATAGAAATATTTCCTACGTTTTTAATGGTGCTTCGCAAAGGATTATTCTGGCATTATCTTGAGCCATGTAATTTACGACCGATTGTAAAGGAAGAGTACAAAGAGCCTTGTAGTAGACTCTATATAAAGGATAAGAAGACACTGCTTTTTGAAGTAACCTATTATAAAAAACGAATCAACTTCGAAGTATTCCATGTATTGACAGATGGCACAGGAGCGACAGAATTTTTAAAAGAACTGGTAAAAAATTATCTCTATCTTATTCACAAAGTAAATGGATTAGAACCAGTTTCATTGTTACCAGAAGATATGACGGTACAAGATCAAGAAGTTGATAGTTTTTTGAAATATTATTCAAAAGATCAGAAACGACCGGAAAAAAGAAACTACATGCTTTCCAGATACGGAGAAAAAAGAAAGATGGAAATCATCTGCACGTCCATGAATCTGTTGTTTCAGTTCAGGCAGTATTGAAGCGGAGCAGGGAACTCGGAGTATCTATGACAGTCTTTTTGACAGCATTATTTATGATGGCAATAAATGAAGAAATGTCTAAAATGCAAAAGAAAAAGCCGGTTGTGTTAATGGTTCCGGTTAACTTAAGAAAGTTTTTCCCGTCTTTATCGATGCTGAATTTTTTTAATTGGATTGAGCCGGGATATAATTTTACTACACAAGATCAAAGTTTTGAGGCAATACTGAAATATACGAAAGAATTTTTTGAGACAGAACTGACAAAAGAAAAGATGTCAGCACATATCAGCGAGTTGCTTGCTTTGGAACTGCATCCGATTCTGAGGCTTGCACCTTTGGAACTGAAAAATCTATGTATTCAGGCCGGGGCAAAATATTCAGAGAAGAACACGACAGCAATCTTCTCTAATATGAGTGCGGTTAAAATGCATGCGAGTTATGTGCCTTATATTGAACGATTTGGTGTGTACACAAACACTCCTAAGTTTGAATTGTGTTTGTGTTCTTTTCAGGATAAATTATCATTTGCATTTACATCCAGATACGACACAGTGAACATTGAACGTAATTTTTATCGCTTGTTAAAAGAACAGGGAATTGCATCTGAAAAAGTAAAACCTGAATTTCCAAAGACAGATGAGCCAAGCGAACAGGAAATGAAAGTCTATAAAATTTATAGCTTTCTGTGTATTGCAATTGTTGCAGCAATGCTTGTTACGGAGTATAATTTCCATCCTAGAATTCGCTGGACCTTATTCACAGCCGGAGGCGTTGTGACAATGTGGATTGCCTCATCGATTGGATTTTTTAAACGCTATAACCTGCTGAAAAATGCGATGTGGCAGCTTTTTATTGGTACTATTATCTGCTTTATATGGGATGCACTGACCGGTTGGCACAGTTGGTCTGTAGATCTTGTGCTGCCGATCATGAGTGTATCTACACTTACAGCGATGTTTGTAATCGCTAAGGTGCGGAAATGTCCTGTGCGAGAGTATCTTATTTACGAAATTATGGCTGCCGGATACGGATTGATTCTTCCGGGAATTTTACTCTTATGCAAAGTGGTGAAAAATCCAACAGTAAGTATGTTTGGAGCGTTAATATGTTTCCTGTTTCTTGTAGCAGTGATATTGTTTAAAGGAAGAGAATTTAAAGAAGAGATGCAGAAAAATCTGCATGTATAAAATAGTGTTGATGAAACATTAGAGCGTGTCTGAAAAATCATTCCCGCAATCTGCACGCCCCACTTTGCGGGATATTTCACCCGAATTCAGTTGCCGTAGCCCACTACGGCGCCTCATCCGGGCAAAATATCCCACAAATTGTGACGCACATCTTGCAGAAAGCTTTTTTCAGACACGCTCTAAAAATGCTGAACTGAATAATTTCACTTTGTCAGAAAGCATTGTTAGAAGTAGCAAAATAAAGGAGTATTTAATTATGAAGTATGAAACAATAGACAGAATTAGAAAATTTACAGAAGATCGAAACTGGGATCAGTTTCATTCGCCGGCAAATCTTGCAAAATCAATCGTAATTGAGGCAGCAGAGTTATTAGAGTGTTTTCAGTGGTCTGATGAAGAATATGATCTGCAACATGTCAAGGAGGAATTGGCGGATGTTTTGGTTTATAGTCAGAATCTGTTAGACAAACTGGAACTGGATGCAGATGAAATCATAAATATGAAGATGTCGCAGAATGAAGCAAAGTATCCGGTAGATAAGGCAAAAGGGAGTGCGGCCAAGTACGATCAGCTATAATAGTGGAAAAGGAAGAGGCGTTTAAGAACAATGATAAAAATACTATTTATATGCCACGGTACTCTTTGAAAGCTTCGCCCAAAAGCCAGTAAAATCACAGTTTGAAGGGCATAGGCGGTTAGAAAATAACCCAAAAATAACCCACGGTATTTTGTGCAGATATGTCTGGGATGCAATATGATAGAATGGTTACAAGAAAAATTTGTAGGAATATAAAGATATGGAATTAAGATTATTACGCTATTTTTTAACAGTAGCAAAAGAACAGAGCTTTACAAAAGCAGCAGAACAATTGCATATTACCCAGCCAACGCTATCCAGACAAATGGCGGCATTTGAAGAGGACCTGGGAATAACATTATTTATTCGAAACGGGAAGAAAATATCGCTCACTGATGAAGGAATTTTATTAAAAAGGCGGGCCTTGGAGATTCTTAATCTTGAGGAAAGGACGCTTGAGGAACTGAAAGGAAAAGAAGAGGTTGTAGAGAGCACGATAACCATTGGATGCGGTGAATTTGCAGCAGTGGAGACATTGGCGAAGATATGTAAAACATATAAAGAAAAATATCCGCTGGTTCAGATTGTATTGCATACTGCAACAGCAGATGCAGTGTATGAGATGATGAACAAAGGAATTGTAGATATTGCATTATTCATGGAGCCAGTGGACACCGAAGGGCTGGATTATATCCGGATCACAGATTGCGATCACTGGTGTGTCGGAATGCGGCCGGATGATCCGCTGGCAGAAAAAGAGTTTATAAAAAAAGAAGATCTTATTGGAAAGCCCTTGATCCTGCCGGAAAGAATGAACGTTCAAAGTGAACTTGCCAACTGGTTTGGGAAAGACTTTTCAAAATTACAGATTGCTTTTACGAGTAATCTTGGAACGAATGCCGGAGTTATGGCGGCAAATGGACTGGGGTATCCAATTTCAATTGAGGGTGCTGCAAAGTATTGGCGAGAGGATATTCTTGTACAGCGAAGAATTTCTCCTGAAATCAAGACTAGTACGGTGATTGCCTGGCGACGGAATATCCCATATTCTTTGGCAGTCCGTAAAATGATCGAGGAGATTAATGCTTTTCAGGCATAAAACAAAATTCAATATAAGCATTAGACATAATGAAGCGATAGAGCTTAAAATAGATGTGTAAGATGAATGTAAATCTTATACATCTATTTTTTTGTGAAAAATACGTATAGAAAGGGGCTTTTTATTATGAGTAAAAAATTAGTGGCATTTTTCAGTGCAAGCGGAACAACAAAAAAAGTAGCACAGATGATCGCAGAGGAAGCAAAAGCGGATTTGTTTGAGATTGAGCCGAAAGTTCCATATACAAAGCTTGATCTTGACTGGATGAATAAAAAATCCAGAAGCAGTGTGGAAATGAGTGATAAAAATATAGACCGGCGATTATGAAAAAGAGATGGATATGAGTTCTTATGACGAGATCCTTCTGGGATTCCCAATCTGGTGGTATGTGGCTCCGACAATCATCAATACATTTTTAGAAGCTTACGATTTCAGTGGTAAAAAGATTGTGCTTTTTGCAACATCCGGAGGAAGTGGATTTGGGAACACTGTGAAAGAATTGCAGTCATCTGCATCAGACGCAGTTATTACAGAAGGCAGACTGTTAAATTGTGGAACGAAACAGGAAATCACTGAATGGGTAAACTCTTTATAAATAACAGCGTTATGGAGGTATACAGAATATGGGAAAAATAGTACAGACAGCAGGGAGAAATACACTTGGTGAATTCGCACCGGAATTTGCACATTTTAACGATGATGTACTTTTCGGCGAAACTGGAATAATCAGGACATCGACGTAAAAACAAGAAGCATTATTACAGTGGTTGCTCTGATGGCTTCCGGAATTACGGATTCTTCTTTAAGATATCATCTTCAAAATGCAAAAAATCATGGTGTGACACAAAAAGAGATTGCTGCTGTGATCACACATGTTGCATTCTATGCAGGATGGCCAAAAGCATGGGCTGTTTTCAATCTTGCAAAGGAAGTGTGGGAAACAGGCGAAGGAGATTTGCCATACGAAGAGGAAGCGATGCGGGCGCATGCAAAAGAGATGGTATTTCCAATTGGTGAACCAAACGATGGCTTTGCACAGTATTTTTCGGGCAGGAGTTTTCTTGCACCGATTTCTACTTCTCAGGTTGGAATTTTCAATGTGACATTCGAACCAGGATGCAGAAATAACTGGCATATCCATCATGCAAAAAGTGGAGGCGGACAGATTCTGGTATGCGTTGCCGGAAGAGGATATTATCAGGTAGAAGGTAAAGAAGCTGTAGAAATGAAGCCAGGCGACTGCATCAATATTCCGGCAGAAGTGAAACACTGGCATGGCGCCGCATCGGATGAATGGTTTTCACATCTGGCAATAGAAGTTCCGGGCGAAAATAGTTCCAATGAATGGCTTGAACCGGTAAGTGATGAAGAATATAGAAAACTAAAATAGGAAGGTTGAAAAAACTATATTTATAAGACAATTTGAAAGTTGTAAAGTGGTGTAAAGATTAATGATCTTTATATTGGCACCGAAAATATATTTATTTCTCCGCAGCTTTTCTTCCAGGATGGGAGAGTGCCGCGGAGAATTTTTTGCAAAGAAAGAATTGCTATAGCTTTTGTAATTCCGGGAAAACCTTTATCTAAGAAAAAAATACAATATTAACATGAATATCATGAATATAATATTGGAGGCTGTGAATATTCCCAAATACTTCCCTCTCAGATTCCTGTTTTCTTTTGCAATATATTTGAAACTTATCAGGCTTGCCATGGATGCAATCAGAGTGCCGAGACCTCCAATATTGGTTCCGACAATTAAAGCCCGGTAATTATCTGTAAAGCCGGATAAAAGAAGCGCAGCGGGAACATTGCTCATAATCTGACTGG
>ENA-OQJH01000263-OQJH01000263.1-human-gut-metagenome-genome-assembly--contig:-NODE-263-length-30484-cov-3.494087_pt1 | contig 30484 bp, 37 predicted proteins | sample MGYA00242597_ERZ504763 | MGnify/ENA primary metagenome ERZ504763 (study PRJEB26092, sample SAMD00036359) | human gut metagenome | host: Homo sapiens | study: EMG produced TPA metagenomics assembly of...
CAGCCGGATATCATACGGTCATTTCCCATCGCTCCGGGGAGACGGAGGATGCATTTATCGCAGACCTTGCAGTGGCGGTCAATGCCGGACAGATCAAGACGGGAGGCACCGTGCCGCGCAGAGCGCACCAGCAAGTATAACCAGCTTTTACGCATTGAGGAGGAACTGGCAGAGGATGCGGTGTTTGTGCCGGAAGAAATCACTGAAAGCAGAAAGCTGAAAAAATGGGTTGAAAAAAGGAAACATCTATGTTACAATGATTAAAGTTGTGAGTTTGTAACCTAGGAGGGAACGATCGTGGCAGTTGTAAAAACAATTTTGACTGTAGTTTTTATTATAATCAGTGTGGCATTGACAGTTATCATCTTAATGCAGGAAAGTAAATCCGCAGGACTTGGAGCAATCGCAGGTGCAGCAGACACATATTGGGGCAAGAACAAAGGACGTTCCATGGAAGGTATGTTAGTAAAACTGACCAGAATTTTTGTTATCTTGTTTATCGTGATTGCAGCGGTATTAAATATGAGTATTTTTTAAGATGAATGGATGGCTGTCGCAGATGCGGCAGTCATTTTCATAAGAAAAAAGGACGGGGTTTATGGAGAAAACAATTTTAGAAGAACGGAAAAAGACAATTTACCAGTTTATCTGCGATGAGTTTTATGTACCGATGAAAGCAAAGGAGATGGCAGTCGTTTTATCAGTACCGAAATCCCAGCGCAGTGAACTGCAGGAAGTACTTGATGCGCTTGTGATGGATGGAAGGATCGAGGTGACTTCCAAGGGAAAATATATCAAATCAGAAGGAAAATACTTAATCGGTACATTTACGGCGCATGCAAGAGGTTTTGGATTTGTCAGCATCGAGGGGGAAGAGGAAGATATCTTCATCCCGGAATCACAGGTGCATGGTGCGTTTCATATGGATACGGTTCAGGTGGCGGTTACTTCTGAGAATAGTGGGAAACGCAGGGAAGGTACGATTACAAAAATTATATCCCGCGGTACCACACGAATCGTATGTACTTATGAAAAAGTAAGACGTTTGGATTTGCCGTGCCGGACAATCCTAAATTCGGTTCAGATATTTTTATTCCGCAGGAGCGTTCGAAAGGAGCTGTCAGCGGACATAAGGTCGTGGTCGAGATCACGGACTACGGCAAAGAGGGAAGAAAACCGGAAGGGAAAGTGGTTGAGATCATTGGTCATATCAATGATCCGGGGACAGACATTATGTCTATCGTAAAGGCTTACGACCTGCCGGTAGAATTTTCAGAAAAGATCATGCATCAGGTGGAAAATGTCTCGAACGATGTCAGCACCGCAGATATGGCGGGACGCATGGATTTCAGGGACTGGCAGACGGTCACGATCGACGGGGAGGATGCGAAGGATCTTGACGATGCGATCACATTGACAAAAGAGGGAGATAACTATAAGCTTGGCGTGCACATTGCGGATGTTTCAAACTATGTGCAGGAGCACAGCGCACTGGATGTGGAGGCATTATCCCGCGGTACATCTGTTTATTTAGTCGACCGCGTGATCCCTATGCTGCCGCATAAATTGTCAAATGGGATCTGTTCTTTAAATGCAGGCGAAAACCGCCTCACCTTAAGCTGTGTGATGACGATCGATACAAAAGGAAATGTGATCGATCACACGATTGCAGAGTCCGTGATCAAAGTAGACCGCCGCATGAGTTATACGAGTGTGAAAAAAATCCTTGAAGATCATGATGCAAATGAAATCAGAGAGTATGAAGAACTGGTTCCGATGTTTGAACTGATGCAGGAACTGGCTGCGATTCTGCGCAAAAAACGTATGAAGCGCGGCTCAATCGATTTTGATTTTCCGGAGACGAAGATTGTGCTTGATGACAAGGGAAAACCGGTCGAGATTAAGCCTTACGAGCGGAATGTTGCAACGAAGATCATCGAAGATTCATGCTGATCGCCAATGAAACGGTAGCGCAGGATTATTTCTGGCAGGAACTGCCGTTTGTATACCGTACACATGACAACCCGGATACTGAAAAAATCAAGAAGTTATCGACATTTATCAATAATTTTGGTTATTCTATCCATATCGGACAGGACGAAGTGCATCCGAAAGAACTGCAGAAGCTGCTGCAAAAGATCGATGGAACGCCGGAGGAGGCACTGATCAGCCGGCTGACACTGCGTTCCATGAAACAGGCAAAGTATACGACCATGAGCACCGGTCATTTTGGACTGGCAACACCTTATTACTGTCATTTTACATCACCGATCCGCAGATACCCGGATCTGCAGATCCATCGTATTATCAAGGACAATCTGCGCGGACGGATGAATGCAAAGAAAATAGAGCATTATGACAAGATCCTGCCGGAAGTTGCGAAACATTCGAGCGAGATGGAGCGCGCGCGGATGAGGCTGAGCGTGAGACCGACAAGCTGAAAAAGGTGGAATATATGTCAGAGCGTATCGGTGAGGTGTTTGAGGGTGTGATCTCCGGCGTGACCGAATGGGGATTTTATGTGGAACTTCCGAATACGGTGGAGGGGCTCGTACATGTGACAACACTTGTAGATGATTATTTCCATTATAATGAAAGTACTTATGAGCTGGTTGGCGAGGTGACGAACATCCGCTATAAACTAGGACAGCGCGTACATGTCATGGTGACAGGAACTGACAAGATACTGCGTACAATCGACTTTCGTGTGGTGCGGGAGAATGAGGAAGAATAAAAAATCATCTTGCGTTCCCCGGCATTTCGGGGTATACTATACAGGCTGGATATTGGATAAGAAAGGAAGGGCATGATGGCAAAGACAGAAAAAAACTGATTGCGAACAACAAAAAAGCCTACCATGACTTTTTCTTAGAGGAGCGTTATGAAGCTGGCATTGAGCTGCATGGCACGGAAGTAAAATCATGCGCATGGGAAAATGCAGTATCAAGGAAGCGTTTATCCGTATCGAGAACGGAGAAGTCATTATTTATGGCATGCACGTCAGTCCCTATGAAAAGGGAAATATCTTCAACCGCGATCCGCTGCGTCCGAAGAAGCTTCTGATGCATAAGTCAGAGATCCGCAAGCTGATCGGAAAAATCGCAGAAAAGGGTTATACTTTAGTGCCGGTTGAGGTATACTTTAAAGGAAGTCTTGTAAAAGTTGATATTGCGCTTGCAAAAGGTAAGAAGCAGTATGATAAGCGTCAGGATATTGCAAAGAAGGATATGCGGCGTGAGGCGGAGCGGGATTTCAAAGTAAAGAATCTGTACTAAAGAAATTTATGGAAAAAGAATGGATGATGTGGTCTTTTTGATTCACAGGAAATGATATCTTGTGTGTGAAAGGGCTGCATCTGAAATATATATTTATGGGCTTGTAATGGTTTCGACAGGGATCATGAAGCTGGAGAAGCGAGTCGCACGGGATGCGTCAAATTCCAAAATTAAAATTAAACGCTGAAGATAATTTAGCATACGCTGCCTAATGGCAGCAGTCTGACCTAGAGCACTCACACTTTAGGACCCAGGCTTCGACTATGTGAGAAACGACGCAGGCAAAGCTTTGAGCCTGCGGGCGTACGATGAAGCTACTGAAACCGGAACTGTGCCTACGCAGGTCTGGCAGAGGGAATGTTAAAACATAGGATACGCTCGTAGAAGGACAGGGGATTGGTTTTTGGACACGGGTTCGACTCCCGTCAGGTCCACTCGTAAAGTGCCGTATTTACGGCACTTTTTAAATTTTGTGTTGCATTTCGTGACATATTTTATGTCATACTGATATAAAATAAGGACCACCATTGAAGGAAGTCCTGATTTATTCATAACAATAGAATGTTCGCAGAGCGTGTATTCTATTGCTTTAACAGCTCTGTAATGTTGATCGTCAGATCATCGTAAATACATACCTGTATATCGTCATCAAACTGTACAGATCTGTCAGTTCTTCTTTTTCTAAATCATAAACATTTACTGTCCTGGTCAGTGGATTTACGATCCAGTATTCACGTACACCGGCAGAGTGGTATTTGAATAACTTCACACCGTAATCAATTCGTTTCGTACCTGAAGACGCAATCTCGATGATCCAGTCCGGTGCACCATTATATCCACGATCATCCAGCTTAGACTTGTCACAAATAATGCTGATATCAGGTTCAACGTATGTTTTATCATCCTTATTCAGAAAAACGGCGAATGGGGCAGGATAGACCTTACAAAATCCATTGTTTTTACTGATATACTCACGGATTTCTGCGGATAAATTCATAACAAGTTCCTGATGCAATCTGTTTGGTGGTGCCATATCATAAATAACACCATCGATCAGTTCTGCACGCTGTCCTTCCGGGAGAGAATAGATGTAATCGGTTGTGTAGGTGTTTTCTTTTGAAAATGGCATAGTGTATACCTCCTTTACATTTTGATGATGGCTGTTTGACAAAAAAATATATATGACATATAATATACTTAACGAGGCAGCCGGAAGGTGAGTGCACTTCACCCGACCCGGCGAATTTAATACTAAGTTATCAAGAGATAGCCGTTCCTAAACTTTACCAGAGAGCAGGACGGCTATTTCTTATGTTTTCTGTGGGTATCTATGTAAGTCAGAATCGCCATCAACATGATGATAAAAGTAAATAAGTCATTCCATGAAACCATAATAATCATCCTTTCCGTAAGGCTCGGATCAGATGAGAGCACGTCCTCCAGCTGCCTGGGTAAGCATATTATGTTGTCGAGAGGCCATTGCAAATATAGTATCGATAATAGTATAACTTGTGTTAATGTTGTCTGTTGAGATAAATATATAAATTTCTCTTTTATATTTAACTTGTAGTATTACGTTGATTTTAACATATTTGTAATAGCCAGGCAATGATATTATACTAATTGTAGTGATATATGTTATCCGCATGTTTTATTTGAGAGTTACACATTACTGTGTATTTTTCTATTTCATATGGAGAAAGTCGTTTTTGCAGGGCTTTATTAGTTGTTTGTTTTAAAGGCTTTTTTCGGCAGGTTCATGGATTGCATGACTGGTGGAGGAGAAGAATAGGCAGTTGAGAATGGTGTGAGAAAAATATAGAGGGTTTGCACGTTGAAGAATGTTGTAGTATGATAGCGTTGCCATGAAAGGAATGATAAAATATATGAAGAAAGTTCAAAAAATAGCTTTGAGAAGATGTGCGATAGACTTGAAGAAAATTTTGTTTTGAACGAGAATGAAATTAAGTATGTAAAAAAACATCTTTACCCAATAAAAGAGGATAAGGATATGCTTTTAAAACTTAAGGCAGAGGCATTAGAGGATGATTATATAGCTGTAATGTCGTTTGCAATTACAATGTTGGCATTGATGGTAGCAGTAATAACTCTATGCGTTACTATGCTATCAGAAATAGGAATGCCGGCTAGGTGGGTATTATTCCTGATTTATAGTGTGTTACTAGTGTATTATTTTGTTACTATAAAAAACAAAATGCGATACTTTAAAAATGTAAATAAATGGCGACAGTATATTTTGGTTTGCATAGATGAAATGGTAAATAAGCAAAATAAAAAGAAAAAAAGAGGCATAAATAGAGTCAGATTTATCTTAACAGCTCTGTAATGTTGATTGTAAGATTATCGTAAATACATACCTGTATATCGTCATCAAAATTGTATTGATCTGCTGGGGATGCAATCTCGATGATTCAGTCCGATGCACTGTTGCATCTGTGGTCATCCAACTTAGACTTGTTACAAATAACGATGATATCAGGTTCAACGTATGGTTTATCATTCGTATTTAGAAAGACAGCGAATGGTACCGGAAACTGCCGGGATAAAAGAAACGCCGGTTCCTGAAAAATCAGGAATCCGGTGAATTTGTTTTTTCGCAGACAGCATTTCTTGCGGCGATATTTGCCAGCATGTCACTGAGCACAACCAGATCAGCGGCAAGGATAGCAAGATCATCCTCCGACATGCAGTCAGCCAGCTGGCAGGCAATGGTTGAAAGAAGATAGAGATTTGAACAGTTTTGCATGGAATTACCGGAAGAGTTTTTTATAGTTTATGCACGTATTGTGAAGCTGTGCGAAGAATCCTTGAATTTTAGAATCAGATAACAAAACCAGGCAATCATCAGTTCACCTCCCGCAATAGTATATGCGCGGGGGTGAAGAATGATACAAAAAGATCTCGTTCTTATAGTACAAATGGACAACTTCCTTTTTTCTCTTCAATCGCTTATCATAATAACGGAGAAAAATATAATGCTCACACAGTTTTTGATCCTGATGCTGGCGATAGGAGATTTTTTCCTGATGATCACGTCTTCCATGTACGGAATCAGTGCTGCCCTGCGGCTGGGAAAAACAGGGGAGATATCTAAGACAGCTTCCGTGATCTATTTTATTTTGCATTTCTTTTTTGTGGCGGATGTGATCAGTGCGATTCTGCTCTACCGGAGTGCAAAAAAGGAAAGAAGCACATCTCTTAAAGATTCTCCGCTATTTTAATGCTTAGATCCATGTAAATGCAGCGGTTTTCCGGCAGTTTTCCGGTCAGCAGATAATCTACCAAAAGGGAGAGGGAGCGTGCACCCTGCTCATCCGGCTGTTGGCAGATTGTGCAGAGATTACGCCGTTTCGTATCATTTCACAGTCGATAGAACAGCATCAAATGTAATGATCTTAAGAGGACGCTGCAGGGATGCGTTTAAAACTGCACGGCATCCACCATAGACGCCGGCTGCTGTAAAATAAAGTGCAGACAGATCCGGGTGGCGGTCTAAGAGGTCAGAAACTACTTCGTAACTCTTATAATCATCATCGCCATTTTCCACGACATCCACAATGCGGATATTTGGATGCTTTGTATGAAGATGGGAGGTAAAACCGCTGATACGTTCTTCGTGGCAGAGAACATTGTGAGAGCCGGTCACGATACCGACACTTGCATAATCTCCGGAAAACAGATGTAATAACCCTGCGGCGGTCTGCCCGCATTTGTGGTAGTCGCTGCCGACATAGGCAATCCGTTTCGAATCAGGCATGTCGGTGTTGATCGTAATGCAGGGGATGCCGTTTTCCCAGAGCAAATCTATCTTTTCCTGTATGGCAGGATCATTGTAGGGAGAGAGGATCAGTCCATGGATCTCTTCTTTTAGCAGTTCATCGATCGTCTGAAGCTGGCTTTGTAAATCAAAAGAAATACGGCGTTCAATCACGGTACATCCGTAAATGGACAGTTCTTCAAGTTTTTGGCGAAGACCGTCCATGACCTCATCAAAAACGGATTTCTGCGCCGAAAAGCAGGACACCGATTTTTAATTTTTTCTTTTGCGCTGCAAGCGCAATACCAGCCTTATTTGGCTGATAGTCTAAAAGCTTTGCAATTTCTAAAACTTTCCGTTCTGTCTCGGCGTTGACAATGCCGCGGTGATTTAACACACGGTCCACAGTGCCGCGTGAAACACCGGAAAGCTCTGCAATTTCCTTCATGGTAGCCATAGAAAAACCCCTTTTTATTTCAATTGATTCACTTTGATGCCAACATCATTCATACAAATAAAGATAACATAAAAAACAATACATTGTCAACTTGTGTGCATGTGCACATAGATGGGAACAGGAAAAAGAAGTGTTCTACGAATCGGATGGAAGTGCACATGGCTGAAATAATGTGAAAAATGAACGTATAAGTAAATGTAAACAAAAATAAATATGAAAAAATGTACAAAAAGTATATTGCAAAATGGTCATCCCGGATGTATGATAAATAAAACGTGCACGAGCACACAATGAAGTGATTTGTAAAAAGGAGAGCGGTATGTTGTACATAGGAATTGATCTTGGAACATCTTCCGTGAAGCTGCTTTTAATGGATGCAGCCGGAAATGTAAAAAATATTGTATCAAGAGAGTATCCTCTTTATTTCCCGAATCCGGGCTGGTCGGAACAGAAACCGGAAGACTGGTACAAAGAGTCGATGCAGGGGTTAAAAGAACTTTTGGAAGGTTTTCCGAAAGAAGAAGTTGCCGGAATCAGTTTTGGCGGTCAGATGCATGGACTGGTAATTCTTGATGACAAGGATGAGGTGATAAGACCGGCGATACTGTGGAATGATGGCAGGACAACAGAGGAGTGCGATTACTTAAATAATGAGATCGGCAAAGAAACATTGTCAGAATATACGGCAAATATTTCATTTACCGGTTTTACCGCACCAAAGATTCTCTGGGTAAAAAACAAAGAGCCGGAGAATTTTGCAAGGATCAAAAAGATCATGCTGCCAAAAGATTATCTTGCATATAAGCTGACCGGAGAGCACTGTACGGATGTTTCGGATGCGTCCGGTATGCTGCTTTTGGATGTGAAGAACCGATGCTGGTCGAAAGAAATGTGTGAAATCTGCGGCATTACGACCGACATGCTGCCGAAGTTATATGAGAGCTATGAATGTGTCGGTACGGTCTTACCGGAGATTGCAAAAGAACTGGGCTTATCTGAGAATGTGAAGGTGGCAGCCGGTGCGGGAGATAATGCAGCAGCTGCAGTTGCAACCGGAACTGTCGGAGATGGAAATGCAACATTTCACTTGGAACAAGTGGAACGATCTTTATTTCTTCTGCAAAATTTGGTGTGGATAAGCACAATGCACTACATGCATTCTGTGATGCAAATGGAGCTTATCATCTGATGGGATGTATGTTATCCGCAGCGTCCTGTAACAAATGGTGGATGGATGAGATCATCGGAACCAAAGAATACAAAAAAGAGCAGGAAGCGATCACAAAACTTGGCGAAAACCATGTATACTATCTGCCGTATCTGATGGGGGAGCGTTCCCCGTACAATAACCCGAATGCGAGGGCCACTTTTATTGGCATGACGATGGATACGACAAGAGCGGATATGACCCAGGCAGTGTTAGAAGGTGTTGCATTTGCACTGCGTGATTCCTTTGAAGTTGCAAAAACACTTGGTATTCCGATCGAGCGCACTAAGATCTGCGGAGGCGGGGCAAAGAGTCCTCTCTGGAAAAAGATCATTGCAAATGTATTAAATATCAAAGTAGATGTACTTGAGACGGAAGAGGGACCATCTTTAGGAGGCGCAATGCTTGCAGCCGTTGCATGTGGTGAGTACAAAGATGTGGAATCTGCAGCAGCCGCAATCGTAAAAGTGGTCGATACGGTGGAGCCGGATCCTGAACTTGCTGCAAAATATGAGGCACGCTACCAGCAGTTTAAAAATATTTATCCGGCATGCAAAGATCTGTTTGATAAGATCATCTGACAGACAGGAAAGGGTATTGTTCCTGACTGTTTTGAATAGTAACAGCCGGATACCAGAAAAATTGCTTATGCAGGAAAGAAAACCTGCAGGGCAAATGAGATAGAAGATAAGAAAAGAGGGAATAGAGCATGCAGATTTATGAAGTTACGGATACGCGTTTCCGCAAATATGGGAAAGTAATCCGGAATATTGATTTTTCAGCATTGACGGAGGCAATGAAAAAGACGCCGGTTCCATCCGATGTAGTTTACGAGCCGTCGATCGCAGAATTAGAGGCATTGCCGGTGGCAAAGGAGATTGAGAAAGTATTTTACGGAGAACTGCCGATTCAGATCGGATACTGTAATGGACACAATGTGCTTTTAAATGCAGTGGAATATCACCGCAGCTCAGAGATCAATCTTGCGGCAACCGAGGCGGTCTTAATATTAGGTTCAGAGGCGGATGTGACCGATGATTTTACCTATGAGACATCGAAAATGGAAGCATTCCGCATCCCGGCAGGAACAGCTGTCGAGGTGTATGCGACTACATTGCATTACGCACCATGTCATGTGGATGATGCAGGATTCCAGGTGGCAGTTATTCTGCCGAAGGGCACCAATTATCCGTTGGATGAGGCACACGCCGGCGGGGAGGATGCACTTCTTACAGCAAAGAATAAGTGGCTGATCGGTCATGCCGAAGGCGGGCTGCCGGAGGGAAGCCATATCGGACTCATCGGCAAAAATTTAAATGTTAGAGAATAAATTTTTATAGAAAAATGAAGTATGTACAGAAAAAAAGAAAGCGGAGGAAAACAAAATGAATAACATTCCAGAAGTAAAAGTTGGTATCGTGGCAGTCAGCGTGACTGCTTCCCGGAGTCATTATCTGTAAACAGAAGAGAGGCATTGGTAAAGGCCTACACAGATAAATACGGTGCAGCAGATATCTATGAGTGCCCGATCTGTATCGTGGAGAGCGAGATCCACATGGTACAGGCATTAGAGGACATCAAGAAAGCAGGATGTAACGCACTCTGCGTATATCTTGGCAACTTTGGACCGGAGATCTCCGAGACACTGCTTGCAAAACATTTCGAGGGACCGAAGATGTTTGTCGCAGCAGCGGAGGAGACACAGGACAACCTGATCCAGGGACGTGGTGATGCATACTGTGGTATGTTAAATGCAAGCTACAACTTAAAATTAAGAAATGTACATGCATATATTCCAGAATATCCGGTAGGTGACGCAGCAGACTGTGCAGATATGATCCATGATTTCCTGCCGATTGCAAGAACTGTTATTGGATTATCCGAGTTAAAGATCATTTCTTTCGGACCAAGACCGTTAAACTTCCTTGCATGTAATGCTCCGATCCAGCAGTTATACAACCTTGGTGTTGAAATTGAGGAGAACTCTGAGTTAGATTTATTTGAGGCATTTAACAAACATGCAGGAGATGCGCGTATCCCGGAAGTTGTTGCAGATATGGAAAAAGAGCTTGGCACCGGAAATAAAAAACCGGAGATCCTTGCAAAACTTGCACAGTATGAATTGACACTGACTGACTGGGTAGAAGAGCACAGAGGTTACCGCAAATATGTAGCCATCGCCGGAAAATGCTGGCCAGCATTCCAGACACAGTTTGGATTTGTACCATGCTATGTAAACAGCCGTCTGACCGGACGCGGAATCCCGGTTTCCTGTGAGGTTGATATCTACGGAACACTGAGTGAGTTCATCGGAACCTGCGTGAGCCAGGATGCAGTAACTTACTTGACATCAACAACTCTGTACCGAAAGATATGTATGAAGAGTCCATCAAAGGAAAATTTGATTACAAACATACTGATACATTCATGGGATTCCACTGTGGAAATACCTGCTCTAAGAAACTTGCAAGCTGTGAGATGAAGTACAGATGATCATGGCAAGAAGCTTCCGGTCGAAGTGACAAACGGTACTTTAGAGGGAGACATTGCACCAGGCGATATCACATTCTACCGTCTGCAGTCTACATCCGACAATAAGATCCGCGCATACGTGGCACAGGGCGAAGTACTTCCGGTAGCAACACGTTCCTTCGGTTCCATCGGTGTATTTGCAATTCCTGAGATGGGAAGATTCTACCGCCATGTACTGATTGAGAAAAACTATCCGCATCACGGAGCAGTTGCATTCGGACATTACGGAAAAGCACTGTTTGAAGTATTCAAATATCTTGGCGTTCCGATGGAAGATATTAACTACAATCAGCCTGCATCCCTGCCATATCCGACAGAGAATCCATTTGCATAAAATGTACATAAATTAATATATTACCTGAAACCCGCGCATCTAAAACGTAACATACCGTTTTGGATGCGCGGGTTTTTGTGTGAAAGGGTTCGGGTGTCAAAAGGTGGTTTTTATTTTTTAACACCGAACCTTCCACATAACCCCTGCCATAGAAACTGGAAATATCTACTTGTAGAATCGCACATCATCCTCTGTTACAATGCAGATACGTCAAAATGAAATAAATATGTAATATTTACTTAACAAAAAGTAAATATCTGTAAATGGAGGATTTCTACATAATGAAAAAAGAAACAAGATCGTAGCATTTTTACTGGCAGGAGTGATTGCAGCAGGACATGGCAGCGTGGTGTATGCGGCAGGGTATGGAAGTGTGGTGTATGAAGATGTGGCATGGGATCTGTGTGCGCTGAATGAAGAACGCATGAAACTGGAAGTACAGGAAAAAAATACAGACAATGATGCTGCTGGGAATGACCAAGCAGACATCGAAGAACGTGAATCACCGCAGAGTACATCTGAATATGCTGATATCGGTATCGCATCCGTGTTAAATTATGTGAATTTACGCGCGGAACCTTCCGTGGAAAGTGAGGCACTCGGAAAGCTGTACAATAACAGTGCGGCAACGGTGTTGGAAACAGTTTGGATGAGGCAGGAGAGGAATGGTATCTGGTCAGTTCAGGTTCGGTGGAAAACGCTTATGTGAAAGCGGAATATGTAAGGTCGGGGATGAGGATCTGGCGCGGGGTGTCAGCACACGATATGCGACGGTAACGACTACGACGTTGTTTGTGCGTACCGAACCGGGAACTGAGGCATCCGTGCTTACCATGCTGCCGGAGGGCGAGGATGTGGTCGTCTATGATGCGCTGGATGAGTACGGGTGGTACCGTGTGTCGACGGAGGAAGGCTTAGGATATGTTTCGGGAGATTATGTGACGGTCCGGACGGAGTTTCGCGTGGCAGAGTCGAAGGAGGAAGAGAAAGAGAGATTAGAGCGAGAGGAGGCGGAGCGCCAGGCGGCAGCAGCCGCGGCGGAAGCGGCAAGAAAAGCACGCGAAGAGGAAGAGAGAGAGGCAGCGGAAGCAGCGAGAAAGACACAGGAAGAAGCGGCAAAAGCAATGGCACGGCAGCAGACACAAAATGCGCAACAGGCGCAACAAAAAAATGACAAAGTACAGGGAAGCAGTCAGGGGCAAAGCAGCAGTTCATTCGGCAGTAATACAACAGCGAAACCGCAAACAGTTTCCAATGGACAGGCAGTCGTGAACTATGCAGCTCAGTTTGTGGGAAATCCCTATGTTTATGGTGGCAGCAGCCTGACAAACGGAGCGGACTGTTCCGGATTTGTGATGAGCGTATATCAGGCGTTTGGAATCAGTCTGCCCCATTCTTCAAGTGCACTGCGCAGTGTTGGATATGGTGTCAGCTTAGACGCGATACAGCCTGGAGATATCGTATGTTACAGCGGACATGTGGGAATTTATGCAGGAAATAATACGCTGCTTCATGCAAGTTCTCCAAGTACCGGCATCAAGTACACGTCGCCTGTCACCTACCGCGAAATTCTGGCGATAAGAAGGATTTTCTAATGATCTATGGAAAATATGGATGCGCAACCGATTGAAAAAAATTGTGAAGAATTTAAAAATAAAGGTAAAAAAAAGGGTAAATCATGTATTTTTGCACAAGTATAAATATGCATTTTTACAAAAGAGAAAAATACATGTTAAAAATTTGTCATACCGTGTCGAAATAAAATCCAATATTGTCATTTTGCTGATAAATCAAGGAATATCAGGGATTTTTCATAAATTGACAAATGAAAAAAAATGTGCAATAATCAGCAAACTGATAAGAAAAAATAATGTTTTTTGTTTTCGATGTAGGAAGGAATGAGTCGAATGATTGAAAGAAAAATCAAATTATCTGACACAGAGGAAGTAAAGGATTTTGTGAATGCTGCCGGAAAATGTGATTTTGAAATTGATGTATGTTACAGCAGAGCAGTCATTGATGCAAAATCTTTGCTTGGAATGCTTTATTTAGGTGTTTGCAAGGAACTTACGATCAAGTATGGCGAAAAGGATGCACGTTTTGAACAGGTTGTTGGAAAATATGCAATAGCCTGAAGCAGAGATGCTGCCCATAGATCATGATTTATGGGACGATGTATAACAGAAGATAAAGGGATAGATGAAAAGACTGATTTATATATCTGGAAAGGTATGTGGAATCAGTCTTTTTTGTGCTATAATTCATATATGAGCAAAAAGATTGAAAAGAACGAAAAAGGTGTCATAAAAATATCGGTCCGTGATCTGGTCGAATTTATCCTGCGGGAGGGCGATATCGACAACCGCCATGGACGCGGTGCTTCTGCGGAGGCGATGCTTGCCGGGGGAAGGATCCACAGAAAGATCCAGAAGCGGATGGGCAGCAATTACCATGCGGAGGTTCCACTGAAAATTGCAATCGAGGAAGACGAGTACCAGCTTGTGATCGAGGGACGTGCGGACGGGATTCTGATCGAGAGCGCGGAGGAAGAGATCACATTTGCGGATAATTTTAATCACATGACGATGCCAGAAGACTGCAAAGTCACGATCGACGAGATTAAGGGTATGTACATGAAACTTGATCTGTTAGATGATGCGGTCGGTGTACACCGTGCACAGGCGATGTGTTATGCCTATATCTATGCCCTGCAGCATGATCTTGCCACTATTTCAGTGCAGATGACGTACTGTAATTTAGATACCGAGGATATCCGGTATTTTCATTATGATTACACGTTTGAGGAACTTGCGGTCTGGTTTGAGAAGCTGATCACCGAGTACAAAAAATGGGCTGATTTTCAGTTCGCATGGAAAAAACTGCGTCAGGCATCCATCAAACCGCTGCAGTTTCCATTTTCCTACCGGGAAGGGCAGAAGGAATTAGCAGCCGGTGTGTACCGCACGATCAGCAGAAAGAAGAATCTTTTTATCCAGGCGCCGACCGGAGCAGGAAAGACAATATCGACCGTGTTTCCGGCGGTCAAGGCGGTAGGGGAGGATTTAGCGGACAAGATCTTTTATCTGACGGCAAAGACGATCACAGGGACGGTGGCGCGGGAAGCATTTGAACTTCTGCGTAAAAACGGATATCAGGCAAAAGTGCTTACAATCACGGCAAAAGAAAAGCTGTGCCTGTGTGAGGAGATGGAGTGCAATCCTGTCAACTGTCCATACGCAAAAGGGCATTACGACAGGGTCAACGATGCAGTTTTTTTCGTTGCTGCAAAAGGAAGATATGATCACGAGAGAGGTGATCTTAGAACAGGCGAAGGAATACAATGTCTGTCCGTTTGAAATGTGTCTGGATACGGCGACATGGGTGGATGATATCATCTGTGATTACAATTATGTATTTGACCCGAATGTCTATCTGAAACGTTTTTTTTTGCGGATGGTACCACAGGAGATTACATTTTTCTGGTGGATGAGGCGCACAATCTGGTCGAGCGGAGCCGGGAGATGTACAGTGCCATTATATATAAGGAAGATTTTCTTTTGGCAAAGAAGATTTTAAAGAAATATGGTCAGGCAAAACTGATGCGGGAACTGGAAAAATGTAACCGCGTACTGCTCTCCTATAAGCGTGAGTGTGAGAAATATGTGATCTATGAATCAATTGGAAATTTTGCGTTTGAGTTAATGAACGTGGCGTCGGATCTCGATGAATTTTTACAGAAAGCACCGGAGTTCCCGGAGCGGAAAGATTTAAGTGAGTTTTATCTGAATCTGCGCAATTTTTTGAATATTTATGAACTGCTGGATGACCACTATGTCGTTTATGCGGAACACGAGCAGGATGGACGCTTTAAACTCAAATTATACTGTGTGGATCCGTCGAAAAACCTGCAGGAGCGTATCAACAAAGGGAATGCAACTATTTTCTTTTCCGCGACGCTGCTTCCGGTGGGCTATTATAAGAGCCTGCTCTCGACTGAAACGGATAATTATGCAGTTTACGCAAAGACGGCATTCCGGGAAGAACAGAAATTGCTGCTGCTCGGAAATGATGTGAGCAGCAAGTATACCAGACGAAGTGCAGGGGAGTTTGAGCGGATCGCTTCCTATGTAAAAAAAGACGACGGATGCAAAAAAAGGAAATTATATGGTGTTTTTCCATCCTACAAATGATGGAGCAGGTCTACGATGCCTTTCTGGAAAAATGCCAGTCAGATCCATCCTGTGAAACGGAAACGTTGATTCAGCAGCCTGGGATGAAAGAAGAAGAAAGAGAGTCTTTTTTACAGGCATTTTCGGAAGAATTATCGGGAGAGCGGAAAGGATCGCTGGCTGCATTTTGTGTGATGGGCGGTATTTTCGGGGAAGGGATCGACCTGAAAAATGAACAGCTGATCGGTGCGATTGTCGTCGGCACGGGACTGCCGCAGATCAGCAATGAGCGGGAGATCCTGATGGGATATTTTGAAAAACGGCTTGGTGCCGGATTTGATTATGCCTACCGGTATCCGGGAATGAACAAGGTGTTACAGGCGGCAGGAAGAGTGATACGGACGGTGGAGGATGTCGGAGTCATAGAACTTTTAGATGAGCGTTTCCTGCAGAGTGAATACCGTGCGCTGTTCCCAAGAGAATGGGAAAGGCAGACGGTATGCAGGATAGATACGGTGGAAAAGTATTTAGAAGAATTCTGGAACCGTTCTTAAGTCTGTGTCAGATCGTAGGCAGCAGTTTTAAGAATTCCTCGGTGGACTGTGAAACCGGGAGCGTCGGGTTGATGGCTGCGACCATCTGTCTCGATGGCAGTTTTTCCTTTGTTTTTACGATAAACAGATCTTTGGATTCCCGGCTTAAACAGTAATCCGGTATAAATGCGATACCAAGACCGATGCGCGCAAGTCGATCAGAAGGTCGTTACTGCTAAGTTCGATCTGCGGGATCAGCTCAAGCTGATGCTGTAAAAACAGGTTGTGCAGGAACTGGCTCGTCGTACTTTTGCGGTCGAGCATGAGGATTGGGTACTGTTTCAGTTCCTCAAACGGGATCTCCTGCTGTTTCAGGTTAAAATATGCCGGGTTTGCAATGAATACGTCGGTAAAATTGCAGACGGTCTTCTGAATGTAGGAGTGATTCAGGTTCGAGTTCGGAAAGTTGGTCACGATCAGATTGACTTTTCCCTGATCGAGGAGATCCACGCAGCTAAGGGATGTCGCGTTCGTCACCTTGATCGGCACGTTCGGGAACTTTTTGTGGAACTGTTTTAAATAAGGTACTAAAAAGTAACGGCAGATGGTGTCGCTTGCACCGATGTGAAGCTGACCGAGTCCGAGACTGCCGGAGTCTAAAAGCTGGCTTTCACCGCGCTGAATCAGGTTCATTGCCGGTTCGATGTGTTTTAATAATACTTTTCCGGCAGGAGTGAGCTGTACTTTTTTCGTGCTGCGGATGAAAAGCGGCTGGTCTAACTTTTTCTCAAGCGTTTTGATCGACTGGCTGACCGCGGACTGGGAAATAAAAAGCTGCTTGCTTGCCTCGGAAAAACTTAAGGATGTTGCCACATAATAAAACACTTTATATAATTCGTAATTGATATCCATGAAGTCCTCTTTCTGCGGGCTGGCCGCATATCATTTGAATGAAGAATGTTAATAAAAATAACTATCATGATTATAAGACGTGCTTATAAATCTGTCAATAAAGACTGATAATGGGGATGCGTGAAAGCATTTCCCAATGAAAGAAAATGATTCAGGAGTAAAAATAAGAACATGTCTGCAACAAAGCAGATATAATTCATGACAATAAAAATGCTCGCAGAGTGTGCATTCTATTATTTATAGAAATAATTAATAAAATTAATAAATAAGAATTAAATAATATTAATTATGCTTATTTTATAACCTATGTTATACTTTGAAAAGACAAATGGAAACTGAGAATGGAGGTTACCACATGAGCAGTGTAAAACGTGTATATGTTGAGAAGAAACCGGAATATGCAGTCCGGGCAAAAGAATTGCAGTCTGAAATCAGAAGTTATCTTGGAATCAGTGGTGTGACGAAGGTGCGCGAGCTGATCCGTTATGATATTGAAAATATTTCCGGGGAAACTTATAAAAAAGCCTTAGTAACCGTTTTTTCCGAACCGCCGGTAGACGATATTTATGAGGAAGAGTTTGATTTAAACGGAGCAAGAACATTTTCCGTAGAGTTCTTACCGGGACAGTTTGACCAGAGAGCAGATTCTGCAGAACAGTGCGTGAAATTATTAAATGAAGAGGAAGAGCCGATCATCCGCACCGCAGTGACTTATGCGATCGAGGGAACAATCAGTGACGAAGAGTTTGCAGCAATCAAAAAACACTGCATCAACCGGTCGATTCCAGAGAGACAGGCTTAGAGAAACCTGAGACTTTAGTGCAGAGTTTCCCGGAGCCGGAGGATGTTAAGATCTTTGACGGTTTTCGTGATACGCCGGAGGCTAAGTTAAAAGAGTTATACGATTCATTGAATCTTGCGATGACATTCAAAGACTTTTTACATATCCAGAATTACTTTAAAAATGACGAAAACGTGATCCGTCCATGACAGAGATCCGTGTATTAGATACCTACTGGTCCGATCACTGCCGCCATACCACATTTTCCACAGAGCTTAAGAACGTAGCATTTGACGATGGCTATTACTGCGCGCCGATGAAAGAGACTTATGAGGATTACTTAAATACCCACAAGAACCTGTATGCAGGACGTAGCGATAAGTTTGTATGTCTGATGGATCTTGCCCTGATGGCAATGAAACGTCTGAAAAAAGAAGGAAAGTTACAGGATCAGGAAGAGTCCGATGAGATCAATGCATGTTCCATCGTTGTTCCGGTAGAAGTAGACGGAAAGACAGAGGAGTGGCTGGTTAATTTCAAAAATGAAACACACAACCATCCGACCGAGATCGAGCCGTTGGTGGTGCCGCTACCTGTCTTGGCGGTGCGATCCGTGACCCGTTGTCAGGACGTACCTATGTTTACCAGGCAATGCGTGTGACCGGTGCCGCAGATCCGACGGTTCCTGTTTCCGAGACGATTTCCGGAAAACTTCCACAGAAAAAACTGGTGAGAGAAGCTGCACACGGATACAGCTCTTACGGTAACCAGATCGGTCTTGCAACCGGATACGTCAAAGAAGTTTACCATCCAAACTATGTGGCAAAACGTATGGAGATCGGTGCGGTCATGGGTGCTGCTCCAAGACGTGCCGTACAGAGACTGACCTCTGATCCGGGTGACATCATCATTTTACTTGGAGGAAGAACCGGACGTGACGGTATCGGTGGTGCCACAGGTTCTTCAAAAGCGCACAACACAGAGTCCACAGCAGTCTGCGGTGCCGAGGTACAGAAAGGTAACCCGCCGACAGAACGCAAGATCCAGCGCCTGTTCCGCCGTGAGGAAGTTGCCATATCATCAAAAAATGCAACGATTTCGGTGCGGGCGGTGTGTCTGTAGCAATCGGTGAGCTTGCAGACGGACTTCGCGTACAGCTTGACAAAGTGCCGAAGAAATATGCCGGATTAGACGGAACAGAACTTGCAATCTCAGAATCCCAGGAGCGTATGGCAGTTGTGGTATCTCCTTCGGATGTCAAGACCTTCTTAGGCTACGCAGCGGAGGAAAACTTAGAGGCAGTGGAAGTTGCCGTTGTAACGGAGAAGCCGAGACTTGTTTTAGAGTGGAGAGGCAAAGAGATCGTAAATATCTCCCGTGCCTTCTTAGACACCAACGGTGCGCATCAGGAGACCAACGTTGCAGTGGATATGCCGGTACCGGAGGATAATTACTTAAATAAGATCTCTACACCAAAAGTTGCGGATGCAGTTGCAAAGAATGATATGAAAGCGGCATGGCTTGCAGAGCTGGCTGATTTGAATGTCTGCTCCCAGAAAGGTCTTGTGGAGATGTTTGACGGTTCCATCGGAGCAGGAAGTGTTTACATGCCATTCGGTGGAAAATATCAGCTCACAGAAACACAGTCCATGGTGGCAAAACTTCCGGTTGCACATGGAAAATGTGATACCGTAACCATGATGGCATATGGTTTTGATCCGTATTTAGCAAGCTGGAGTCCGTACCACGGTGCGATCTATGCGGTATTAGAGTCCTTATCAAGAATCGTGACCGCAGGTGGTGATTATAAAAAGATCCGTTTTACATTCCAGGAATACTTCCGCAGAATGAACGAGGATCCGAAGCGCTGGAGCCAGCCATTTGCAGCACTTCTCGGAGCTTACAATGCACAGATCGGTTTTGGACTTCCATCTATCGGTGGAAAGATTCCATGTCAGGAACGTTTAATGATATTGATGTACCGCCGACACTGGTTTCCTTTGCAGTGGATGTGGCAAAAGAGCAGGATATCATCACACCGGAGTTAAAGGCAGCAGGAAATGAACTGTTATACTTTACAATCGACAAAGACGAATATGACGTGCCGGTTTACGCACAGGTCATGAAACTTTATGATGCGGTTCATGTATTGATCCAGAAAGGTGCGATCGTTTCCGCATATGCGCTTGACGGAAAGGTCTTGCAGCAGCACTTGCAAAGATGGCATTCGGTAACAAACTTGGCGTGACAGTAGATACCGATGTGACAACTGATACACTGTTTGCTCCGGGCTTTGGTAATATCGTGGCAGAAGTTCCGGCAGGCAAGACTGCAGAAGTTTACGAGGCACTGCAGAATGCAGGTTTATCTGCAAACGTAAAGAGAGCAGGTGCTGTCAATGAGGAAGCAGCATTTATCTGTGGCGATATGAAACTTGCGATCGATGAGGCATTGAACGCATGGACAGGCACATTGGAGAAAGTATTCCCGACTCGTGCAACCGAAGATAAAGAGGAAGTAAAGACAGATCTTTATCATGCAGATTCTGTTTATGTATGCAAACATAAAGTGGCAAGACCGACCGTATTTATTCCGGTATTCCCGGGAACCAACTGCGAGTACGACAGTGCAAAAGCGTTTGAGCGCGCAGGTGCGGATACGATCGTAAAAGTATTTAAAAACTTAAATGCTGAGGACATCCGTGAGTCCGTAGATGAATTTACCAAGGCAATCGACCAGGCACAGATCATCATGTTCCCGGTGGATTCTCCGCCGGTGATGAGCCGGAAGGATCTGCAAAATTCTTTGCAACCGCATTCCGCAACGCAAAGATGACAGAGGCAGTTATGAAACTGTTAAATGAGAGAGACGGTTTAGCCCTTGGTATCTGTAACGGATTCCAGGCACTGATCAAATTAGGACTGGTACCTTACGGCGAAATCCGCCCGCAGGCAGCAGATTCCCCGACACTGACCTACAACACGATCGGACGCCATATCAGCAAGATGGTATACACAAAAGTTGTCACCGACAAGTCCCCGTGGTTAGCACAGGCGGAACTTGGAAAAGTTTACTGCAACCCGGCATCCCACGGAGAGGGACGCTTTGTTGCACCGAAAGAATGGCTTGATAAACTGTTTGCAAACGGTCAGGTTGCAACACAGTACGTCAATGAGGCAGGTGTTCCGACCATGGACGAAGAGTGGAACGTCAATGGTTCCTACTGTTCCATCGAGGGTATCACAAGCCGGATGGACGTGTGCTCGGCAAGATGGCTCATTCCGAGAGACGTGACAGAAGCGTGGCAATGAACATTTACGGAGAACAGGATCTGAAGATCTTTGAGTCCGGTGTGGCTTATTTTAAATAAGAGACAATATTAAAAGGGAAGAGATATTTATTCTCCTTGGACAATTTTAAAAGATCTCACAGAAAGGAAAATCAAAAAATCCTTTCTGTGAGTTTTTTTATAAAATAAATCTTTAAAAAACAATATTGTTATTCCGATTTCAAAGTGTGTGGAACCCAACCAACGTTTAGTTATTTTGATGTCGGAAGTGAAGGCGCTGGAAATCAGGAACCGGAAAGATTTTATCATGGATTTGTGCTTGGACTGATAGCAGACCAGACAGATATCTATGAAATCAGGTCAAACCGGGAAAGCGGCTTTGGCAGATATGATGTCATGATGGTTCCGAAAGAGCGGGAAAAAACAAAAATACCAGCAATTATATTGGAGTTTAAGGTAAAAAATAATAAAAAAGAGCAGACACTTGAAGAAAACAGTACAGTCATCACTAGTGCAGATCAAAGAAAAAAATATGATGCCGAACTGTTGGCACGGGGAATACCAAAAGAGAAGATCAGACATTATGGATTTGCATTTGAAGGAAAAATGTGTTGATCGGATCGTGAGAAGATATTAAAGAAAATGGAATATTCTCTTTCCACCCGGTATAAAACATGATACGATGAGAAAAATAAAACCAAACAAAACAAAAATGGAGGCGAACATGAAAAAATTTATAATACTATTGCTTTCAATTTTTCTTGCAATGTCACTTGCTGCCTGTGGAAATAAAACAGACAGCAGGGATTCATCAGGAAAGACAGAGATCAAAGATGCCAAAGAGCTTCTTACCACAGTCTGGAACAGCTACGAAGAAGACGAGAAATTCGCCATCGCAGGCGGAGATATGACGGAAGAAAATATGACAGAGGATGCGCCGGGGACATTTGGATCACGGATGCGGATGAATTAGACCGCATGCTTGGCTTTCCGGCGGCGGATGCGGAAAAGATCGATAATGCGGCTTCCATCATGCACATGATGAATGCGAACACATTTACCTGCGGTGCCTATCATCTGAAAAATGCAGATGATGTAAAGAGCGTAGCGGCAGACCTCAAGGAAAATGTGATGGGCAGACAGTGGATGTGTGGATTTCCGGACAAGCTGGTTGTAATTTCGGTGGATGATTATCTGGTATCTGTTTTGGAAATGAAGAACTGGTAAACACGTTTAAAGACAAACTCACGCAGACTTATGAAAACGCGAAAGTCATCAGTGAGGACGGGATCGTATAAATGTTATTTTCAAGTATCACGTTTTTGATTTATTTTCTTCCGTGTATGGTGCTGGTTTATTTTCTGGCTCCGGGGCGGATGAAAAATACAGTGCTTCTTTTTGGGAGTCTGATCTTTTATGGATGGGGAGAACCGAAATACCTGCCGGTGATGGCAGCAGTCATCTTAGCTGGTTATCTGTCTGCCCGTCTGATCGGTACATGTCAGAATAAACGGCAGTCAAAAATTCTTTTGGCTGCTGCTGTTTTATTGGAAATTTTTCCGCTCATCTATTGCAAATATGCCGATTTTTTCATACAGAATCTCAATGTGCTGACAGGGCAGAAAATTCCACTGCTTAGCATTGCAATGCCGCTTGGCATCAGTTTTTATACATTTCAGGTCATCAGCTATACGGTAGATGTATACCGGGGAGATGTCCCGGCACAGAAAAATCTGCTCACGTTTGCTGCTTATGTTGCAATGTTTCCGCAGCTCGTTGCGGGGCCGATCGTGCGCTATTCGGATATCAGAAGTCAGCTTGAAAACCGTATGCACAGCGTGGAAAAGTGTGCATATGGAATTCGAAGATTTGTGACCGGGCTGTCAAAAAAAATACTGATTGCAAATGTACTCGGGGAGCTGATCGGACAGTTTCAGGCTTCCGAGGAAAAATCGGTTTTATTTTTCTGGATGTATGCGGTAGCGTTTATGCTTCAGATTTACTTTGATTTTTCCGGGTACAGCGATATGGCGGTCGGACTGGGAGCTGTTTTTGGATTTGATTTCCGGAAAACTTCCGCTATCCTTATTGTTCTGCGAGCATTACCGAATTCTGGCGCAGATGGCATATTTCACTTGGCGCATGGTTCCGGGATTATCTTTACATCCCGCTGGGCGGCAGTCATGTAAACCTGTGCGGTGGATCTTTAATATTTTTCTTGTGTGGATGGCAACCGGATTCTGGCATGGGGCGGCATGGAATTTTATCCTGTGGGGACTAATGTATGCGGTGCTTTTACTGATTGAAAAAGCATGGCTGTTGCCTTATTTAAAAAAACATAAGATCGTCGGACACCTGCATGTGCTGTTTTTTGTGCTGATCGGGTTTGTACTTTTTGATGCATCCTCCGTGGCGGATTTTTGGGATTGCATCGTATCTATGTTTGGCGGGGGACAGATAAAACCGGTTACGACAGAGAGTCTGTATTATCTGAAAAGTTATGCAGGGATCATCCTACTGCGGTGATCGGGCGACGCCGCTTCCTGTGAGATTATATGGAAGATTGCAGAAAAAGAAAGGCTTAAAGCAGACACTTGACATTGCAGAAATTCTCCTGCTGGTAATGTTACTGCTTCTTTGTGTGGCATTTCTGGTAGATGGTTCATTCAATCCGTTTTTATATTTCAGATTTTGAGGGCAATTATGGGAACAAAGCGAAAAGACAGGATCACTGTTGGAGTGACGGCACTGATCCTGTTTGGATTCTTAACAGGAAATATTGCGAAAAGTGATGATACGGTTTCTGTCTCAGAGCGCAGAAAACTTGCACAGTTTCCGAAAATAAATGTGGAAAACATGAAAGATGGTACTTTTATGAGTGGATTTGAGTCGTATGCAAAAGACCAGTTTCCGTTACGGGAGCAGTTTCGTGCATTAAAGACAGCGTTTTCCATGTATGTGCTGGGGCAGAGAGACCAGCATGGACTTTATATCAAAGATGGCTATATTGCCAAAATGGAATATCGCTTCATGCGGATTCACTGCAGTATGCCGTCACGCGTTTTGGGGAAGTCTATGATCGTTACCTTTCGGATACAGACACAGATATCTATCTGGCGATCGTGCCGGATAAAAGTTATTTTCTGGCAGATGAAAATGGTTATCCGTCCATGGATTATGATATGCTGACGGCGCAGATGAGAGATGGGACGAAATATGCACAGTATATTGACATATTTGGGGATCTTGAACTTTCGGACTATTACCGCACAGATGCACACTGGCGGCAGGAACAGATCACGGATGTGGCACGGCACCTCGCTGGGGCAATGGGGGTAAATCCGGCGACAGAATACGAAACAAAAGAACTGGAAAATCCATTTTACGGTGTCTATTATGGACAGCTCGCACTTCATGGACAGCCTGATACACTGTATTATCTGGATAATGACGTGCTTGAAAACTGTATCGTGTATGATTATGAAAACCGTGCGGAAAATAAGATTTACGACATGGAAAAAACAACGGGGAATGATATGTATGAGATTTTTCTGGGAGGATCGAAATCCCTGATATCGATTGAAAATCCGAATGCGAAAACAGACCGGGAACTGGTCATGTTCCGGGATTCCTTTGGAAGCAGCATCGCCCCACTCCTGGCAGAAGATTATGCGAAGATCACACTGGTGGATATCCGGTATCTGCCCGTGGAGCGGATTGGAAACTATATTGATTTTAAAGATCAGGATGTGCTGTTTTTATATAGTACGTCGGTGTTAAATCACAGTGAGACGTTAAAATGACAGGAGGCTGGGGCGCAAATAGTGCATTCACAATATATCGGCTGGTGCAATTTGCCAATTAATAAACTTGAGTGCACTATTTGCCCCGGCATCCTAACAGCAGTTCCGGTCAGGGAATCGGGATAAATTCCGGTTTCCTGTTCTTAAATACCGTATAATGCGTAAAGCCGGCTTCTTCTAATATAGAAGGAACTTTTTCAAAATCAAATGCGACATGCTCCGGCTGATGTGCGTCCGCACCGATCGTGATGATCTCTCCGCCGAGTTCATGATAGCGCTTAATGATGTCCTCGGCCGGGTTCGGATGGCCGAGTCCGTATTTGAAACCGCCGGTGTTGATCTCGATTCCTTTTCCTTTGATAATGAGAGCCTTTAAGATCTCATCGATGATGTCGGCATATTTCTGATAGGAATAATTGGCATTTTTATTTGGACCGTATCTCACCACATAGTCGATGTGTCCGTATACGTCAAAACCATCAAATGCGGCGATGTTCTCTAAGATCGACTCAAAATATTCCCGGTAGCCTTCCTCCTCCGAGTGGTTTTCCCAATAAGCCGGATAATATGGATCCACACCGTGCATGACGTGAGAGGATCCGATCACGAAATCAAACGGATACTGGGACAGGATGTCGGCGTGGATGCCGGCAAGGTGCGGCTGTAACCCAAGTTCAATGCCGAGTCGTACCGGAAGAATTTCCTTATATTTCTCCTGCATTGCCTCCACGGAAGAGACATAATTCGGCAGATCCAGCAAAAATGTCTCCGGTTCGTCCGGATAGTCAATGTCAAGATGGTCTGTAAAACAGATTCCTTTTAATTTTTTTGTCTTGCAGCAGCGATCATGTCTTCCTGCGGTGTGTGGCTGTCGCCGGAAAACTGGCTGTGCATATGCGTGTCCCATAACATATTAAATCCTCTTTCCTGTGCCGGGCTGGCACATAATGTGAAATCTTATTTGCGCAATTACGCATATCACAAATGCTGGTTTGTGGGTGATATGAGTTTCCCTGTGTAGGGTGGTTCTGGGGAGTTACGATTGGCAAATCGCATCAAGCCGGGACTGTTTTGTTCCGTTGTCCGAAAATAAGAAAGTCTAAGTATGCCTGATTCAGGTTGAGGCGGAGTGACGTGTGCGTCCTAAATGTGCCGTCCGGGCACATTAGGACTTGTGCTGCCGTCCATGGCAGCACAACACTGTATTGTGAACAGGCATACAAAGACTTTCTAATTTTCTCCCAAAGTCACAAAACGAGTCCTGGCTTGATGCGATTTGCCAGCCGCAAGGTTGTGAACCACCCTTAGCCGGGAAACTCATTTTACAACCTTGGGGGTGCGTAATTTTTGTGACATTCATTTCAAAAAGGTTGAAAAATCTCGACGCAATCTGTTATATCTATGCTTTTAAACATACATACTTGGAATAATAATCTGCATTATTAGTCTGTTAATTTACGAAATGATTAATGTAATGCAACATAGCAGATGAAACTTCAGACAAGTCATCAGGCTGAATATCAGTGATATTGCACATTAGGATTTTAAGCATATTTCCATTCGTGCGAATATCAAAAATTCACCACCCGCGTCCCATTTGAGATGAACCGCCCACCCAAATGGTGTTTCATAACCTGGAGGCTGGCATCTTGCGCAAAGCCGGAGCTGATTTTGTGACTTTGGGAGAAAATTAGAAAATCTTAGTGTGTCTGTAGATACACAGTGATGTTCTGCCACGGATGGCAGAACAAGGCTTCACGAGCCACGGATGGCTCGTTGAACGCCGGTCACGTCACTCCGAGAAAATCTAACTCAGACACACTTAGACTTTTCTTATTTTCGTACAATGGAACCAAAATTAACTCCGGCTTTGCGCAAGATGCCACTCACAGACCTGCGACACACCATTGGGACGGGCGATTTATTTCATAAACAAACCAACATTTGGTAAGTAGCTTATGATATAGTATAGCCTATCCCACAAAAGAAAAGAAGTCATATTTGTATATTTTGTATAAAATTCATGAAAAAACGACCGGAAAATTGCATATAGTGAAAAATTTAACAAACACAGAATAAAGTCGAGAAAAAGGCTTGAACTTTCAAAAGAAATTGGTTAAAATAAAGGAAGCTTGGGACGGGCATAAGTCCCATCAAGTTATCACATTTACAAATTCTAGGAGGAATTAAAAATGGCAGTAAGAGTAGCAATCAATGGTTTTGGCCGTATTGGTCGTCTTGCTTTCAGACAGATGTTTGGAGCAGAAGGATATGAAGTAGTAGCAATCAACGATTTAACAAGTCCTAAAATGTTAGCACACTTGTTAAAATATGATTCATCTCAGGGTAAATATGAGCATGCTGATGAAGTTTCCAGCACAGATGATTCTATCATCGTTTGCGGTAAAGAGATCAAAATCTACGCTTTCCCAGATGCAAACAACTGCCCATGGGGAGATTTAAAAGTTGACGTTGTATTAGAGTGCTCCGGTTTCTATACAAGCAAAGAAAAAGCACAGGCTCATATCAATGCAGGTGCTAGAAAAGTTGTTATCTCTGCTCCAGCAGGAAATGACCTTCCTACTATCGTTTACAATACAAACCACGAGACATTAAAAGCTTCTGATACAATCATTTCAGCAGCTTCCTGTACAACAAACTGCTTAGCACCAATGGCAGATGCATTAAATAAATATGCTCCGATCCAGTCTGGTATCATGGTAACAATCCATGCTTACACAGGTGATCAGATGACTCTTGATGGACCTCAGAGAAAAGGTGATTTAAGAAGATCCCGTGCAGCAGCAGTTAACATCGTTCCTAACAGCACAGGTGCTGCAAAAGCAATCGGTCTTGTTATCCCTGAGTTAAACGGTAAATTAATCGGATCTGCTCAGCGTGTACCGACACCAACAGGTTCTACAACAATCTTAACAGCAGTTGTTAAGAAAGCTGGCGTAACAAAAGAAGACATCAACGCAGCTATGAAGCAGCAGCTAACGAGTCCTTCGGTTACAACGAGGATGAGATCGTTCTTCCGATATCGTAGGAATGAGATATGGTTCATTATTCGATGCAACTCAGACAATGGTTAACCAGGTATCTGATGACCAGTACGAAGTTCAGGTTGTTTCATGGTATGACAACGAGAACTCTTACACATCTCAGATGGTTCGTACAATCAAATACTTCAGTGAGTTAGCATAATCGACGGGTTACGATAACTATATGCGACTTTTAGCAGGTCCGGTCCTATTGGACCGGGCCTGTTTTTATACCTCAATTATATAAAAGGAGGACATATTTTATGTCATTAAACAAAAAATCAGTAGACGACATTAATGTAAAGGGAAGAAGAGTACTTGTAAGATGTGATTTCAACGTTCCGTTAAAAGAAGGAAAGATCACAGATGAGACCCGTATCAACGCAGCACTTCCTACAATCAAAAAATTAATCAATGATGGCGGAAAGGTTATCCTTTGCTCTCATCTTGGAAAAGTTAAAAATGGACCAAACGAAGGTGAGTCATTAGCTCCTGTAGCTGTAAAACTTTCTGAAAAACTTGGCAAAGATGTAAAATTCATCTCTGATTATCATGTAACAGGTGAGGAAGCTACCAAAGCTGTTGCTGAGATGAAAGAGGGAGATGTAATCTTATTACAGAATACACGTTTCCGTGGTGCTGAGGAGACAAAGAACGGCGAAGAGTTCAGCAAAGAGTTAGCTGATCTTGCAGACGATTATGTATGTGATGCATTCGGTTCTTCCCACAGAGCACATGCTTCTGTTGCAGGTGTTACCAAATTCATCTCTGCAAAAGGTGGCTCTAACGTAGTTGGTTACTTAATGCAGAAAGAGATCGATTTCCTTGGAAACGCTGTTGAAAATCCGGTAAGACCGTTCGTAGCAATCCTTGGCGGTGCAAAAGTTGCAGATAAATTAAATGTTATCTCTAACTTATTAGAGAAATGCGATACATTAATCATCGGTGGTGGTATGGCATATACTTTCTTAAAAGCACAGGGATATGAGATCGGTAAATCTTTAGTAGATGATACAAAGATCGATTACTGTAAAGAGATGATGGCAAAAGCAGAAAAACTTGGAAAGAAATTACTCCTTCCGGTAGATGCTGTAACCATCGCAGATTTCCCGAGCCCGATCGACGCTCCGGTAGAAGTTACTGTATGTGATGTAAAAGATATGCCGGCTGACAGAGAGGGATGCGATATCGGACCAAAGACTCAGGAGTTATATGCTGATGCAGTTAAGACAGCAAAGACTGTTGTATGGAACGGACCGATGGGCGTATTCGAGAACCCGACATTAGCAGCTGGTACAATCGCAGTTGCAAAAGCACTTGCTGATACAGATGCAACAACAATCATCGGTGGTGGTGATTCTGCAGCAGCTGTTAACCAGTTAGGCTTTGGCGACAAGATGAGCCATATCTCTACTGGTGGTGGAGCTTCCCTTGAATTCTTAGAGGGTAAGGAATTACCAGGTGTCATGGCAGCCGACGATAAATAAGAGAGAGCCATAGAGTGAATTCGGCTGCCATAACGCCTTGGCATGGCAGCATGATAAATCAATAAAATGGGAAAAAGAGGATAAGATCATGGCAAGAAAGAAAATCGTAGCGGCAACTGGAAAATGAACATGACTCCAAGCCAGGCTGTTAAATTAGTAGAGGAATTAAAACCATTAGTAGTAAGTGATGATGTAGAAGTTGTTTACTGTGTACCGGCAATCGACATCGTACCTGTTGTTGAGGCTGTAAAAGGAACCAACGTAGCAGTAGGCGCTGAGAACATGTACTATGAGGAGAAAGGTGCTTACACCGGAGAGATCGCTCCAGAGATGTTAGTTGACGCTGGCGTAAAATACGTTATCATCGGTCATTCCGAGAGACGTGATTACTTCAAAGAGTGCGACTGCATGTTAAACAAAAAAAGTGAAAAAAGCTTTCGAGCATAACTTAACACCAATCCTTTGCTGTGGTGAGACATTAGAGCAGAGAGAGATGGGAATCACTTTAGACTGGATCCGTATGCAGATCAAATCTGACTTAAAAGACGTTACTGCAGAGCAGGTTGCTTCTATGGTAATCGCTTATGAGCCGATCTGGGCTATCGGAACAGGAAAAACTGCAACCACAGAGCAGGCAGAGGAAGTCTGCAAGGCAATCCGTGACTGCATCAAAGAAGTATACGGTGCTGACACTGCAGAGAAGTTCGTATTCAGTACGGCGGATCTGTAAATGCAGGTAATGCAGCAGAGTTGTTTGCACAGCCTGATATCGATGGTGGTTTAGTTGGCGGAGCTCCTTAAAAGCTGATTTCGGTAAGATCGTAAACTATAAATAAATCATAATCAGGTTAAGGGGATTCTCCTCTGGGGAGTAAACAGAAGG
>ENA-OQJH01000264-OQJH01000264.1-human-gut-metagenome-genome-assembly--contig:-NODE-264-length-30370-cov-3.742850_pt1 | contig 30370 bp, 32 predicted proteins | sample MGYA00242597_ERZ504763 | MGnify/ENA primary metagenome ERZ504763 (study PRJEB26092, sample SAMD00036359) | human gut metagenome | host: Homo sapiens | study: EMG produced TPA metagenomics assembly of...
TAAACCGGAGGAAGCTTGGTGGAGTATGACTTCGGCCACGGCACAAAGAGCTATATGCCACCCAACCCAAAGAACCCGGCAGAGCAAAGGAAGCATCCGACTGGTATCGTGTAAACCCACACCGCCTGCATCTGGGTATCATCGGACTCGAATTAGGAAATGAAGTACGTCCCTCGGATGTGCAAAACATACAGCAATCACTGGATATGTGGAACGGTATTATCAACAGCCGGTTCACTCTCAAAGAAACTCCCTACTACATTCAGACAGTCTGCCATCCGGAGCGTGATATGATTGCCGCACGCTATCGGCCGACAACCTGCCAGCATCAAGTTTCACTTCCCCTATCCCACGGGCGGTCACTGTGACGATGCTTGTAATTGGGAGGCGAATGATAAGCATAGCACGACCCTGATCAGTGAAGACGCACAATCGGCCGTGTTAAAAAGAACACTCGACGCAACCACCTATTATGTAACAATCAGTTGGGAAGGCCCTGCGAAGCTAAGTGAGAAAAGTGCAAACTATTTCGTACTCACGCCAACGGACAGTATATTTACATTCACCTGCCAATTCACACCACAAGTATCTGCTTCTCCCATTCTGACTTTTACAGAAGTACAACAAGTCTCTTCCGGACACTGGAAAAATTACTGGACACAGGGAGCTGTTGCCGACTTCTCACAATGTACTGATGTCCGGGCCAAAGAATTGGAACGCCGGGTCGTATTAAGCCAATATCTGCTCGCTATCCAATGCGCAGGCTCAACCCCGCCACAGGAACCGGACTAACTTACAACTCCTGGTTCGGGAAATTCCATTTGGAAATGATCTGGTGGCATCAGGCACAATTCGCCTTATGGGGACATCCCGAATTGTTGGACCGCACTTTATCCTGGTATGAAACCGTGGAACCCATAGCCCGCCAGATAGCGGAAAGACAAGGTTTCAAAGGCATACGATGGATGAAAATGACTGATCCCAGCGGTCTTGAAGCCCCCTCTAAAGTAGGCAGCTTCCTGATCTGGCAACAGCCTCATCTCATCTACCTGGCAGAATTGCTCTATCGGGCTAATCCATCGGAAGAACTGCTAAAAAAATACAATAACCTGATACAGGAAACCGCCGAATTCATGTATTCATTCGCCACATACGAGGAAGAGCACGACCGTTATGTCTTGAAAGGTGCTATCCCCGCACAGGAAACGTTGCGCGCTGCCGAAACTGTCAATCCGCCTTTTGAGCTTTCGTACTGGCATTTCGCCATGCAAGTTGCCCAAACATGGCGTGAACGTACAGGGATGGAACGTGTACCCGAATGGGATGTACTGATAGAGAAATTATCTCCGCTGGCATACAACGACGAACAGCTGTATCTGGCAGCCGAGACCGCGGTGGATACCTATAAAGATATCCGTTTTACCTCAGATCACATGGCAGTGCTGGGCGCTGTCGGCATCCTGCCCATGAATCAGCTGATTCATGCCGGATATATGAAAAACACCTGCACTGGATTTGGGATAACTGGAACTGGGACAAGACCTGGGGCTGGGATTATCCGATGACAGCCATGAATGCCGCCCGAATGGGTGAGCCTGAGAAGGCAGTCAGCGCATTATTGATGGACAAACGTACCAACACCTATCTGGTAAACGGTCACAATTACCAGGACGGGCGTCTGCGTATTTACCTGCCCGGCAACGGTGGATTACTGACCACAGTCGCTATGATGTGCGCCGGATGGGATGGATCGGAAGGGAACAATCCCGGATTTCCGAAAGATGGCAAATGGAATGTACGCTGGGAAGGATTACAGCCATTACCGTAAGAACAGGAGTTAGTAGTTATCATCATGAAAACGACATATTTACTTCTATGCCTGTTGGGCATCGGTAGCGTTTCCGGCGCAGGACAAACCAAGCAGCCACAAAAGATAGGCGATTTCATAGAATCCACTTCGTACAACGAGCATCGCCGGAATGCCACCCGAAGCCTGCAATATACCCCTGACGGAGACGATTTTGTCTGCATCAACGGTAAGAATCGCTTTACCCGTGCCTTATACGGCAGCCACACAGCATTCCGGCTGGAGACAAGCGACCGGCCCGTATTCGCTGCTTATACCAAGAAGAACCCGAAACACATCTGCTTTAAACTGCAGACCTCCGGAGGAACGGTAGCCCTTGATTCTACCGAACACTGCGAGTCCCGTTATACAGCGGGACGCCGCAGCTACAATTTATTCCACCCATCCTTCGAAGGTGGAAACTTATCTATTGCCACATTGGCACTTCCCGATAAAGAAGGGGCCATCTGGCAATTCACGCCCGGAATTTCAAGGGATCCAATCCCATTCTACTGACATCCATTTCAGAGATACGTAATTCCAAGCTAAACCGTAACGGAGATATGGGAGCCGACCCTGCCGACAGTTTCGAAGCTCCTCTCCAGCCTCAACAGTTACAATCCTTCCCGGTACAGATAGACGGAACACTTTATATGCTATTGGAAAACCAGGAACTACGCACACTGACGACTGCCGAAGGCGAAAACCTGTTTAAAAAGGCAGAAGCCGCCCGCTCCGAAACAGCCTCACGCATCCGCATTGAAACACCCGACCCTTATTTCAACACCTTAGGAGGCACTCTGGCCATGGCAGCTGATGGAATCTGGGACGGCGGAAGTATGGTTACACGGTGCCATAGGATGGCGGATGCCACTCAGTGTTGGCGAGCCGCTTATACCGGCGATGTTTTGGGATGGCATGACCGTGCCCGGACCCATTTCAACGCATACGCGGCAAGTCAGGTCACCGAAGTGCCCAACACCCTCCCCCATCCGGCACAAGATTCCGCCCTGCATCTGGCACGTTCCGTCAAGAAATGGGGTACCCCCCAATACAGTAACGGATACATCTGCCGTAATCCGCATCGCAATAATCAGATGCACCACTACGACATGAACCTTTGTTACATAGACGAATTGTTATGGCATTTCAAATGGACGGGGGACTTGGATTATGTCCGCCAAATGTGGCCTGTCATCACCCGTCACCTCGCATGGGAAAAGCTGAACTACGACCCAGATAACGACGGGCTGTATGACGCATACGCCTGCATTTGGGCCAGTGACGCCCTTTATTACAATAGCGGAGGAGTCACCCATTCATCGGCTTATAACTACCGTGCCAACAAGACAGCGGCCCAATTGGCTGAAAAGATAGGCGAAGATCCCACTCCTTACCGCAACGAAGCCGAAAAGATTCTGAAAGCCATGAACGAGAGGCTATGGCTTCCCGGTAAAGGACATTGGCGGAATATCAAGATTTTATGGGACACAAGCGAGTACACGAAAGTGCCGCTGTATGGACCATTTATCATGCTATAGACAGCGAGACAGCTAACCCGTTCCAAGCCTATCAGGCTACCCGTTATATAGACACAGCCATTCCTCATATTCCCGTCACAGCCCATGGATTAAAAGAGAATGGATATGCCACTATCGCCACCACCAACTGGCTACCCTACTCATGGAGTGTCAATAATATCGCCTTTGCCGAAGTCATGCATACCGCATTGTCATACTTCCAGGCCGGACGTGCCGAGGCGGATACAAACTTTTGAAAAGCTCTGTTCTAGACGGCATGTATCTAGGAGACAGTCCGGGCAACTTCGGCCAGATCAGCTTCTATGATGCCGCACGCGGAGAATGCTACCGGGATTTCGGCGATCCCATCGGGGTCGCTTCACGAGTACTGATCCAAGGACTGTTCGGTATCCTGCCGGATGCCCTGAACCAGCAAATCATCCTCCGGCCGGGCTTTCCGGACGACTGGGACAAGGCTTCCGTCAGTACTCCCGATATAAGCTATCGCTTTACCCGAAAAGAAGATACGGACACCTATCATATCACACAACGGTTCCAGACTCCTCTCCATCCGGTATTGCAAATCAATGCCAGAAAAGAGAAGATCCGTTCAGTAAAAGTGAATGGTGTTCCTGCCACATGGCAATCCATCGAATCGGCCCATGGCTATCCTCTTCTTTCAATCCAGGCGGAAGGAACATCTTCAACCACCATTACCATCGAATGGGAAGGAGCATCACTTCATACGTTGGCAGTCCAAGAACTAGTCATCGCTTCAAACGGGAAGTTGGCTTTGCAAATACCTTCGGGAGCATCCATCTCCCAAGTATATGATCCTCAGAGCGTTTTAGCAAAACACACAGTGGAAGCCACCGCTTTCAACGCACAGCTAAAAGGTGAACCGGGACACCACACTTTCTTTGTTTACACTCATCAAGGAGAAATGGATTGGTGGCAACCTGTTAATATCTATATAGAGAACACCCGGAAAGCCCCTTCCTATACAGACTTTGCAGATATCCGTCCCGAAAAATGCCGGATGATTGATTTTGACAGACAACTGAATGCTTCTGTCACCGATATTTATCAAAATGAATACCTGTCTCCCCGGTCTCCATACACTACTTTGCAACTTCCCACACAGGGAATAGGAGAATGGTGTCATCCGCTGCTGAGCGCCACCATAAACGACTCGGGATTACGCAGCCTTGTACATCATGATACTTTCCAAACGTCTTTAGGCATCCCTTTCCGTCTGAAAGAAAAAGGGAACAACATTCTTTTCACCTCCCTATGGGATAATTACCCGGACAGTTCCACCATCTCACTATCCGGTACAGCCTCACATGCTTATCTGCTGATGGCGGGAAGTACCAACCACATGCAATGCCACATTGCCAATGGAATAATCCGCATACACTATGCAGACGGAACTTCCCAAGCAACGGAGTTGATCAATCCGGACAACTGGTGTCCCATAGAACAAGACCTCTATGTGGACGGCAAAGCGTTCCAAGTACCTGCTCCCCGGCCGTACCGTCTGCACTTGAAAAGCGGTAAAGTAAGCCGTGACCTGGGTAAAGAACTCAACATCACTGGTGTATATGGACGTGAGATAGAAGGTGGTGCAGGCATATTGCTCGATATTCCTTTGGATCATTCCAAGGAACTAAAAGGGCTGACCCTGGAAACCCTGTCCAATGATGTAGTGATAGGAATAATGGGAATCACTTTGCAATAACCACGTGTTATTCAATGCGGAATTACGTTAACTTGAACCGGCGTAGTTCCGCATTATTCATCTTTGGCACACTACGCAAATGTTCCAAAGTTACTCCTTGAATGTGTGCCTGTACCGCCCTGTTTATCAGTCCATGTCCGACAGCCAACACCTGTTTTCCATCATATCGCTCTTTCAAGTAGTCCACAAAACGCCCCGCACGCTCATACAGCATCGCCTCCGTTTCCACATCTGCCGGAAAATGTCGCAAATCAACTTCTTTAATGGCAAGCCCCGTCCAGCTCCCCCAATCGATTTCACGCAACAAAACCATTTTCTCCCAAGGCAGGTTCCGACCTTCCACTGCGATACGGGCCGTATCCACACACCGCTTCAAATCACTACTGACCACTGCGTCCAAAGAGATGTCCCGCAAAGTATCACGCAGCGCTTCAGCCTGTGCTATTCCTTCAACAGTCAGCGTGCCCGGCATATGTCCTTGGAAAATACGGGTCATATTCTCTTCTGTCTGCCCGTGACGGCTAAATATAAAGTTATCATCTTTTTTAATGCAAAGATAATGCTTACCAACCAAATTTACCCTAATTCTGTTGATGTCTTTGTCTGTCTCGTTGTTATACCTGATTACAAAAGTATTCTCCCCGTAGACTAAGGCTTTCTTCCGCACAGCTAAGACCTTTCATACGGCAACCTACTACAGACTCCGTCAGTGGACCGTACAGTCTATTACAGCAGACCCTACAGTCCACTACAATAGTTTATACAGTCCATTATCGGAGTCTGTAATAGGTTGCCGTATGAAAAGCTTAATCATGCAATAAAAAGGACTTAGTATACAGGGAAGAAAAGCTTAAGGTGTTCATCATTTCAATCCTGTTATCCGATAGGACACAAAAACTTTTCACCTATTTTTAATAAAGCCTCAACAACTTAAACTGGTGATGATAAAGTAAAGAGCCGTTAGAAATATAAAATCATCCCCCTTTTATTGCAGATAATCAAAAAATAAATTACTTTTGTTTCACTTAAAACGAATCAATAAACAACTTAAATAACAGAACAGTATGATAGACGCAAAAACTTGCATCAACGACGCACAAGAGAAAATGGACATGGCCGTTATGTATTTGGAAGAGGCCTTAGCGCACATTCGTGCAGGAAAAGCCAGTACCCGGTTGCTGGACGGCATTCGTGTTGACTCTTATGGAAGCATGGTTCCCATCAGTAATGTAGCTGCCGTGACTACTCCCGATGCACGCAGTATCGCCATCAAGCCATGGGACAAAAGTATGTTCCGTATCATCGAAAAAGCTATCATGGACTCTGATCTGGGCATCACTCCCGAAAACAACGGTGAAATCATCCGTTGGGTATTCCGCCATTGACAGAGGACGCCGCAAGCAACTGGCCAAACAATGTAAAGGCGAAGGCGAAACCGCAAAAGTAAGTATACGCAACGCACGCCGTGACGCTATAGATACACTGAAAAAAGCTGTTAAAGAGGGTATGCCCGAAGACGAGCAAAAGAATGCGGAAGCCAAACTTCAGAAAGTACACGATAAATATATCGCGAAGATTGAAGAACTTCTGGCAGAGAAAGATAAAGAAATTATGACGGTTTAATGAAGAACTTAAAATAATGAAGCAATAATAATGAAGAAGGAAGAATTGTCCTGCACAGCCTTGCTCTTGTCCGTGCGGTCCAATCCCTCTTTCTTCATTTTTCATCCTTCATTTTAATTTATGAAAGGACTAGTAATAAAAAACACAGGCAGCTGGTATCTTGTCAAAACAGAAGACGGACGTACCATCGAATGCAAGATCAAAGGAAATTTCCGTTTAAAAGGTATTCGGAGTACCAATCCCATTGCTGTAGGAGATTATGTACAAATCATTATCAACAATGAAGGAACCGCCTTCATCAATGAGATAGAAGACCGCAAGAACTATATCATCCGGCGCGCTCTAACCTTTCCAAACAATCGCACATACTGGCGGCCAATCTGGATCAATGTATGCTGATTGTTACAATTAATTATCCCGAAACCTCAACTATATTCATTGACCGTTTTCTAGCCACTGCAGAAGCATACCGTGTACCCGTCAAACTGATATTCAATAAGATAGACAGGTATAATGAGGATGATACACGCTATATGGATGCTCTGATAAACCTGTACACATACATCGGTTACCCTTGCTTCAAAGTTTCCGCACTGAACAACATAGGTACAGACGAAGTGAAAAAAGACCTGAAAGGAAAGGTCACTTTGCTTTCAGGTAACTCAGGAGTAGGGAAATCAACATTAATCAATGCTATTTTGCCTGAACAAACCTTGAAAACAGGTGAAATTTCCGATTACCATAACAAAGGAATGCATACCACAACCTTTTCCGAAATGTTCCCAGTAGACGGTGGTGGATACATCATCGACACTCCGGGTATCAAAGGTTTCGGAACATTTGATATGGAAGAAGAGGAAGTAGGACATTACTTTAAAGAAATATTTGAATATTCCGCTCAATGCAAGTATGGAAACTGCACCCACAGGCACGAGCCCGGATGCGCCGTACGCGATGCAGTGGAGAAACATCTAATCAGCGAGTCACGCTATACTTCTTACCTGAACATGTTGGAAGACAAGGAAGAAGGCAAGTATCGCGCCGCTTACTAAAAACCACAACTTTATGAAAAAACACCTCTTAGCTATTGCACTGTTTGCATTATGCACCACCGGGCTGAATGCCGCTTCTCCTAAAAAAAGTGACTCCTGAAAAAAAAAAGGAGTAGAAACTATCAACCGTGCCACAGCCGAAGCACATATCGGCTTTCTGGCCTGTGACGAACTGGAAGGACGCGAAGCCGGATGGAAAGGTGGACGCATTGCAGGCAATTATATCATTTCCTGCCTGAAACAGATGGGAATAAAACCACTGCTAGCCGGAGATTATATACAACCCTTTGATGTATATCATGCTGAACGGCAAGTGAAAGGAAAACGCTGGCAAGTACATCCCGATTCTATTGCGGAACTGAAAAAAGTGGTACATCAAAAATTGGCATTACGTAATATCTTAGGTAAAATAGAAGGAAAGAATCCAAATGAAATTGTCATTATCGGCGCACATTACGACCACATAGGCTACGATCCTATGCTGGAAGGAGATCAGATTTATAACGGTGCAGATGATAATGCATCAGGCGTTCAAGCCGTATTACAGGTAGCCCGTGCCTTTCTTGCTACCGGTGAGCAACCGGAACGTACCGTTATCTTCGCCTTTTGGGATGGTGAGGAAAAGGGATTGCTGGGATCCCGTTATTTCGCCATGAACTATCCGGATATTAAGAAGGTAAAAGGCTATTTGAACTATGACATGATAGGACGTAACAACCGGGAGGACCAGCCCGATTATTTCGTTTACTTCTATACCGCAGCCCATCAGCCTTCGGTGACTGGCTGAAAAAGATATTGAAGATTACCGCTTGCAGCTATCTCCTGACTACCGGGCTTGGGACAATCCGGTGGGAGGCAGCGACAACGGCACGTTCGCCAAACTGGGAATACCTATTATATGGTATCACACTGATGCCCATCCCGATTATCACCTTCCGGGAGATGAAACACAGAAAATTAATTGGCTGAAGATAGTCGATATAACCAAAGCCTCTTTCCTTGCGATGTGGAAGCTGGCAAACGAAAAAAATATTAAAAAAGAACGTGGCGTTTAAACTGAGCGCCACGTTTTTTATCTAACCTTACATTAACGTATTTATTAAACCCATATAGAAAGGCACATGAACAAACGAATCAAATGGGGCATCATTATATTAATCGGAGCCGGCTTGGCCGGACTAGGCATCTATCAATTTACCCCTCACGAAAATGAAGAACTGACAGCCGCCGACGCGTTACCTAAAGAAAACAAGCAACGTACATTGAAAGTCAATGCACAAGTCATAAAACCACACTTGCTGACAGATGAAATATTGGTTACCGGACGCCTGGTTCCTGACGAAGAAGTGAGTTTGTCTTTTGAAACCTCCGGAAAGATCACCGATATTTTTTCACAGAAGGCACATTGGTAAAACGAGGAGAATTACTTGCCAAAGTAAACGACCGGCAGTTACAGGCTCAATTAAAACGTCTGGAAGCACAAATACCTTTAGCCGAAGACCGTGTGTTCCGTCAAAACGCTCTGTTAAAACGAGATGCAGTCAGTAAAGAAGCATACGAACAGGTAAAAACCGAACTTGCCACCCTTAACGCCGATATCGAAAATATCAAGGCCAATATTGACATGACCGAACTCCGCGCACCATTCGACGGTATCATCGGATTGAGACAGGTCAGTACAGGAGCATACGCCTCCCCTACCACTGTAGTAGCCAAACTGACCAAAGTGACCCCATTGAAAGTAGAGTTCGCTGTACCGGAACGTTATGCCCGGGAAATAAAAAAAGGGACTAATCTGGAGTTCAAAGTAGAAGGAAAACTGGATACCTATCATGCACAGGTTTATGCAACCGAATCCAGTATAGATATGGAAACCCATTCATTGAACATCCGTGCCATCTACCCCAACCGCAACGGCGAACTGCTGGCAGGCAGATATGCAGATATTCAATTAAAACAAAAAGAAATAGAAGACGCGATAGCGATTCCATCCGAAGCTATTGTCCCCGAAATGGGTAAAAATAAAGTATTTGTTTATCGTAGCGGAGTTGCAGACCCTGTAGATATTATTATAGGACTCCGTACCGAAGCCGAAGTACAGATTGTACGAGGATTGTCTGTGGGTGATACCATCCTGACATCGGGTACACTGCAATTACGTAAGGGAATGCCTGTGGAACTTCAGGCCATTAACTAACAACTAAAAAAATACTTTTATGAATATTTCCGAACTTAGTATCCGTAGGCCTGTGCTTGCCACCGTGCTTACCATCATCATATTACTTTTCGGACTGATCGGTTACAATACATTGGGAGTCCGCGAATATCCTTCGGTAGATAATCCGATCATCTCTGTTAGCTGTAGTTACTCGGGTGCCAATGCCGATGTAATCGAGAATCAGATAACCGAGCCTTTGGAACAAAACATCAACGGTATTCCGGGAATCCGTTCTTTGTCCAGTGTCAGCCAACAAGGACAATGCCGTATCACAGTGGAATTTGAATTATCCGTCGATTTGGAAACTGCCGCCAATGACGTACGTGACAAAGTGTCCCGCGCACAACGTTACCTGCCACGCGACTGTGACCCTCCTACTGTATCCAAGGCTGATGCCGATGCAACGCCTATCCTGATGGTAGCTATCCAAAGTGACAGCCGCTCTCTGTTGGAACTGAGTGAAATAGCAGACTTGACCGTAAAAGAACAACTGCAAACCATTTCGGATGTAAGCAGCGTATCTATTTGGGGAGAAAAACGTTACTCCATGCGCTTATGGCTCGACCCCACCAAGATGGCAGGGTATGGCATTACTCCGGTAGATGTAAAGAACGCGATAACCAATGAAAATATAGAACTCCCTTCGGGCAGCATTGAAGGTAATACCGTAGAATTGACCTTACGCACCATGGGACAAATGCACACCGCTAAAGAATTCAATAACATCATATTAAAAGAAGTAGGCGGAAGAGTTGTCCGTTTCAGCGATATCGGTTACGCCGAACTAGGTCCGGCAGATATCAAGAGTTATATGAAAATGAACGGAGTGCCGATGGTAGGTGTCGTTGTCATTCCACAACCCGGTGCCAACCATATCGAAATCGCCGATGCCGTATACCAACGTATGGAGCAGATGAAAAAGGATTTGCCCGACGATGTGAAATACAGCTATGGCTTTGATAACACTAAGTTTATCCGCGCTTCTATTGATGAAGTAAAAAGTACGGTGTATGAAGCGTTCGTACTGGTTATCATCATCATTTTCCTGTTCTTGCGCGATTGGCGCGTGACACTGATTCCCTGCATCGTTATTCCGGTTTCATTGATCGGAGCTTTCTTTGTGATGTACATAGCAGGTTTCTCCATCAATGTGCTGACCATGCTGGCGGTGGTATTGTCTGTAGGTTTGGTAGTGGATGACGCCATCGTTATGACAGAGAATATCTATATCCGCATAGAACGAGGTATGCGTCCGTTCGAAGCAGGAATAGAAGGGGCAAAAGAAATTTTCTTCGCTGTTATCTCCACCACTATCACCCTGGTGGCAGTGTTCTTGCCCATCGTATTTATGGAAGGAACCAGCGGACGTTTATTCCGTGAGTTCAGTTTCGTTGTGGCAGGTTCGGTCATCATTTCTTCCTTTGCCGCATTAACGTTCACCCCTATGCTGGCAACCAAGTTATTGATTAAACGGGAAAAACAGGGATGGTTCTACCAAAAGACAGAGCCTTTCTTTGAAGGTATGAACCGCATATATGCCCGTTCACTGAATGCTTTTCTTAAAAGACGCATATGGGCAATACCTGTTACAGTGATTATGTTGATAGCCATCGGAGTACTTTGGGGCCAAATACCCGCTGAAATGGCTCCTATGGAGGACCGTTCGCAAATAAGTATCAATACACGTGCAGCTGAAGGAGCCAGCTATGAATACATCCGTGATTATACGGAAGATATCAACAATCTGGTAGATTCTATTATACCCGATGCAGAATCAGTAACCGCACGCGTTTCCAGTGGCAGTGGAAATATACGTATCACATTGAAAGATATCAAAGATCGTGATTATACCCAGATGGAAGTTGCCGAACGTATTTCACAGGCCATCCGCAATAAAACGAAAGCACGTGCCTTTGTGCAACAACAGTCTTCTTTCGGCGGGCGGAGAGGAAGTATGCCCGTACAATATGTACTACAAGCTGTCAGTATAGAAAAACTGGAGAAAGTATTACCGGATTTTTTAAGCAAAGTATATGATAACCCTACTTTCCAGATGGCGGACGTGGACCTGAAGTTCAGCAGCCCAGAAATGAGAGTGAATATTAACCGTGATAAGCAGGCACAATGGGAGCACTGTGCGTGATATAGCCGAAACACTGCAATACGGTCTCAGCGGACAACGTATGGGCTATTTTTATATGAATGGAAAACAATATGAGATTTTGGGCCAGATAAACCGCCAACAACGTAATACACCGGCCAATATCAAATCTATTTACATACGAAGCGACAAAGGGGAAATGATTCAATTGGACAATCTGGTAGAATTTGTAGAATCCGTAGCTCCTCCTAAATTATACCACTACAACCGTTTTATTTCCGCTACCGTATCTGCCGGACTAGCAGATGGAAAGACCATCGGACAAGGTTTGGAAGAAATGGATAAAATCGCCGCCCAGACTTTGGACGAAACCTTCCGTACCGCCTTGTCGGGAGACTCCAAAGACTATCGGGAAAGTTCATCCAGCCTGATGTTTGCTTTCATTCTGGCATTGATACTTATCTATCTTATTCTGGCAGCACAGTTCGAAAGTTTCAAGGATCCTTCATTATCATGCTTACCGTTCCGCTAGCCATTGCAGGAGCACTGATTTTCATGTATGCCGGAGGTATCACGATGAACATATTCAGCCAAATCGGCATTATCATGTTAATAGGTCTAGTGGCAAAGAATGGTATTTTGATTGTGGAATTCGCCAATCAGAAGCAGGAGGGCGGAGAAAACAAGATGCAGGCCATCCGGGATGCCGCTTTGCAACGCTTGCGCCCTATTCTCATGACAAGTGCCTCTACCGTATTAGGTTTGATTCCACTGGCATTCGCAACAGGAGAAGGCGCCAATCAACGTATCGCCATGGGTACGGCTGTTGTGGGAGGAATGTTAGTATCTACTTTCCTGACCATGTATATCGTACCGGCTATTTATAGTTATATATCTACCAACCGAAACGTTAAAACAGAAATTGTATGAAACGAATCATTATAACTTATGTATCTGCACCGCATGGGTGGCTTCCACCTATGCGCAATATCCTTATACGCTGAAAAAATGTCTGGAGGAAGGGCTTGCAAACAATTATTCCATACGTATCACCCGTAATGAAGAACAAATCAGCCATAACAATGCCACATTAGCAAATGCCGGTTATCTGCCAACTGTTGATTTGTCTGCCGGATATACAGGAACGTTGGACAATACGGATACCAAAAGCAGAAGTACAGGCACTACAGCCAGTGAACGAAACATCTACGACCAAACCTTAAAGGCCGGGCTGGATGTAAACTGGACTCTGTTCGACGGATTCAATATCAGCACCACCTACAAAAAACTTAAGGAATTGGAACACCAGGGAGAAACCAACACGCGTATCACCCTTGAAGATTTCATAGCGGGACTCACTGCCGAATACTATAATTATGTACAACAGGAAATCCGTCTGAAGAACTTCCTTTACGCTGTGTCTTTATCCAAAGAACGCCTGCGCATTGTAGAAGAACGATACCATATCGGTAATTTTTCCCGGCTGGATTATCAACAAGCCAAAGTGGACTTCAATGCAGACAGTGCACAATATATGAAACAACAGGAACTGGTGGTTACCTCACGTATCAACCTGAACGAGTTAATGGCCGTACAGGAAGTCAACCGACCGCTACGTGTCAATGACTCCATTATAACAGTGAATGATGCGCTGAATTACGATGAATTATGGGAATCCACCCTCAAGACGAATGCCAACCTGCTGAAAGCTGATCAAAATACAACAATTGCCCAATTGGATTACCGTCAGGTTCTATCCCGTAATTATCCCTATGTGAAATTGAACGCCGGTTATGGCTATACATTCAACAAATATGAAACAAACGCCACCAGCCGGAGAAGCAATTGGGGACTAAACGGAGGAATTACCGTAGGCATTAACCTATGGGATGGTAACCGTCGCCGTGAAAAGCGCAATGCCAGCCTGCAAATACGTAACTCGCAACTGGAAAGAGAACAACTGGAATTGGGTTTGAAAGCAGATTTAAGCAATCTGTGGCAAGCCTATCGCAATAATTTACGTTTATTAAATTTGGAACGCCAAAATCTGGTTGCCGCCCGTGAAAACCATGAAATAGCCAAAGAACGTTATCTGCTGGGAGATCTCTCCGGTATCGAGATGCGTGAAGCCCAAAAGAGTCTGCTTGATGCGGAAGAACGTATTTTATCTGCTGAATATAACACCAAAGTCTGTGAAATTTCCCTGCTCCAACTAAGTGGAAGAATAACGAAATATCTTGAATAATCGTTATAGCCTTTACTTATAGCTTGTAATTCATAGCAGTTATCCGTACCTTTGCACACAATTATCACTAAGTACGTTGTAAAAAGATATGGGATTATTTATCAAGAAACCTTTTGCTGCATTACAAGCCGAAGCCTATGAGTCTGGAAACAAGACCCTGAAAAGAGTCTTGGGACCATGGAGCTTAATCGCATTAGGAGTAGGTGTTATCATCGGTGCCGGATTATTTTCCATCACCGGAACAGTGGCCGCAGGATACACAGTCCTGCCATTACTTTATCTTTTGCCATAGCGGCAATCGGTTGTTGTTTTGCCGGTTTATGCTATGCTGAATTTGCTTCCATGATACCTGTAGCAGGTAGTGCTTATACATACTCATATGCTACAATGGGCGAACTTATAGCATGGATTATCGGCTGGGATCTAGTATTGGAATATACTGTTGCCGCTACTACCGTCAGTATCAGTTGGAGCAGATATCTCGTTGTTTTTTTGGAAGGAGTGGGGATCAATATACCCCATGCATTTGCTGCTTGTCCCTGGGACGGAGGTATTGTGAATATACCGGCCGCACTGATTGTAGTGCTGATGAGTATTTTTCTGATTCGTGGAACAGAAGGAAGTTCTATTTTTAACGGCTTCATTGTATTCCTGAAGGTGGCAGTGATTCTTATTTTCGTTGTATTAGGATGGAAATACATTAATGCAGAGAATTATGTTCCTTATATCCCTGCCAATACAGGTACTTTAGGCGAGTTCGGATTCTCGGGCGTATTGCGTGGAGCAGCGATTGTATTTTTCGCCTTTCTTGGTTTTGACGCCGTAAGTACAGCCGCTCAGGAAACAAAAAATCCGAAGCGGGATATGCCCGTCGGCATTCTAGGTTCCCTGCTGATTTGCACCATTCTTTATATGGTATTTGCTTACGTAATGACGGGAGTTGCCCATTATTCTGACTTTGCAGGACAACAAGGTATCGCACCTGTTGCCGTAGCGATTGACCACATGGGACATGCAGATGCCACAGGAGTAATTCATCCGGATTATCCGTGGTTGAACCGGGCCATCGTACTGGCTATCCTGTTTGGTTACTGCTCGGTTATTATGGTAACTTTGCTAGGACAAAGCCGCGTATTTCTAAGTATGAGCCGCGACGGACTGTTGCCTCCTTTCTTTTCAAAGATTCACGAGAAATACCGGACACCGGCACACAGTAATTTGTTATTCATGGCCATTGTAGGAGGGCTGGCAGCATTTGTTCCGGCACGTGTAGCCGGAGAAATGACCAGTATAGGTACCTTATTCGCCTTCACATTGGTTTGCGCGGCAGTATTGATCGTGCGCAAAAGTATGCCTGACGTACATCGTGCCTTTAAAACTCCTTTTGTTCCCACGGTACCGATTCTAGGCATCCTTACCTGCCTTTGTATGATGTTGTTTCTTCCGGCTGATACTTGGATCCGATTGGTATTATGGATGCTGATAGGTCTGGATGCTTATGCCTGCTACGGAGTAAAACACAGCAAGCTAGAGCATAATGTAAAACGACGCAAAGGACTCACCATATTGAATATGGCAGGAATCGCCCTGTCTGTACTTTCAGTTATTACAGGATTATGGCATCAACAGACTGTAGGCTGGGAGGAAGACAAGACATTGCTCGCTATTTCATTCGTCTTTGCGTTCACACATTGTGCATTCTATATGGTACGTATCTGGAAACAGACATCCGAAAAGAAGAAGTAAGCGTTTTCTACACGCTATCTGCTTCCATAACTTCATTCACTGTAAGGGGTAAATTCAATCACCCCCTACCGTGAATAAAGTTATCATAATTCATACCCATCAGTCTGAACCATAATCAAGCCTTATAACCTATGAAAGTCTTAAGTTATCCATAGTAGAAAGAACATTTAAAAAACTTCTTCAAAAATGTTTTTAGCTACTACCACAGTATTTCCTTCAGGAATTGAGGAATAGAATCCTGTTTCTTTAGTCCATGCTTCTTCCAAGGTATAAAAATCAAGTTCCTCCGGTTGCTTTCCATCCAGGACACAAGCTAAATAATCAAAATAAGCCTTCCATCTCATAAAATAAAAATCTTTCAAAATGCCATTCCATTCTTTATGAGCATAATCACGAAGTCCGCCTTGATCTGCCGCTACACGATTTCCCCATGTAGTAATCTGAACACGTGCATTCCATTCGTATAATGCTTTTTCTTCCTGGGTCTGTCCTGCTGAACGTGCCGCTTCAATCCAAGTTCCAACCTTGAATTCTTTCCGGGTACCCAGCAAGTGGTCTTGCAATAGAATAAGATGCAGAAAATGCTGTGAAGCCAACTCAAATACTTGCTTGTCTCCTGCCCGGAACGCAGCCGTTACCACTTTTTGCATCAAACGCCCCTTTTCTGCCAATGCCTGCCGTAGCACATCCACCAAATCGAACTCAAAATTATTATTACCCTGATATTTATCAGCCACAGAAACCATCAGTCGGGCAGCCTCTATCACATCCTGCGGATTATAGTATTCTTTCATCTCCGACCAACTGGATACCTGATATACATCCAACCCCGGACGAGCACAGAATACAGACTCATGCGTTCCCTGTTGTATCTTCTCCTTGGGACTATTATAAATACCGTTACCTAGTAAATCCCAAGCTTGTTGCAAAGCCTCATCCTCTACCCATAACGAGCATATACATATCCTTTCAACCACTCATCACGAGTAAACCGATGCTCACGCCATGGCAACTCCATCACCAGCTCATACATAACCGGGTTGTTCTCAATACCTTCCGGAGTCATCCCTACTCCACACAACGTCTTTCCGGCATGGTTATCTGTTTTCGCATCATAAAAACCATTAATTAGCGCGTCCATTTTACCATGCAATCCTATATTACCACCAAAATTCAAAAGCATACAATACACCACCATGTGTCCATATCCCTTGCGACACCATTCTGATGCCGGATCCCCCATTGCGGACGGCATTCGCTGTGCAAATCCAAGACTAATAAATCTCCTGCTTCCAAATGTTCTATCATCGAAGTACGAGGGTTGTCTTGCCATGCCTGAGCCACCCACACAGCATCCGGATTTGTTTTTTCATGGCTTTCATGATGGCTTTACCGGCTGCATCCAAATTTACTCCTTGAGTACTTCCCCCTTCATGAAACGGATCAATAGCGTAAAAACCAGTTTTTCCATACAGTTTTGTCAGTTCTTTATAATACAAAGCAGAGATTTCTTCAAAGCGTTCATCCTCCGGCTGTAAAAAGGCAGGACGATGATAGCTGCACCAAAATCCGGGATCAGCAACATTCAATCCTAATTTCTCCTTTGCATTATGGGGAACCATGCCGCAATATCCCGGCAACACAGGTTCGATGCCATATTCACGCATTCTTTTTACGATCTTCTTCTGAAGTTTCTCCTGGCGGATGTACCAGCTTTCAGGATTAGGTCCTCCCCACCCTTCCAGATTATTCATCAACCACCAAGCTGTAAAACCCGGTCCGGCTACAAACTCATTAATTTCATCCTTAGTATATCCTAGTTTTAGAAGTACATTTCTCCAAACCGACTCAGTCCCTGTCAATGCCAGGGAAAGATTGATACCATGAAGCGCCATCCAATCTATCTCCTTTTCCCAACGCTCCCAGTCCCAAAAAGCCATGGAATAAGAGAAAGTACAATAATTCAGATCATAACGATAGGGCAGATCCGTTTCATGCCGTTCCTTTTTAGTCACAGGGGGCAAAACAGCAGGCAGTTTTGCAGTCATTCCATTCCAAGAAAGATGTATGCCTGCATAATATTTCAAATACCAATTCAATCCGGTAGCAATATTTACATAATCATTACCCCGGATAATTACTTTATCACCTTTCTGATCGAGTTCAAAAAATCGGTCCCCGATTTCTGACGTTCGATAATAAATTTGGAGGAAGCTCCTTTGTCGATGCGCTCTAATAATCCTGTAACAGGAGAAGAAAATAAGTTGCTTGTCACCCATAACAGCACAAACAACAATCGTAGTTTTTTCATCATATTATTAAGGTAACGGATAACACCAATTAAATAAAAAACAGAACAGCCCCCTCTCCTTTAAAGGGAGGAAGGCTGTATTAGTATTATTACGAAATAATTAATTATTTACAATTTCCAAGGCAACGCGGCTTCAACTGCTTGAAGAAGTCATTACCTTTATCGTCCACTAAAATGAATGCCGGAAAATCTTCCACTTCTATTTTCCAAATAGCTTCCATACCCAATTCCGGATATTCCACACACTCAATGCTCTTGATATTATTCTGAGCAAGGATAGCAGCCGGACCACCAATAGAGCCCAGATAGAAACCGCCATACTTCTTACAAGCATCCGTTACCTGCTGGCTACGATTACCTTTTGCCAACATTATCATGCTACCACCATGTGACTGGAACAAATCCACATACGGATCCATACGTCCTGCCGTAGTGGGCCCCATAGAACCACAAGCCATACCTTCCGGAGTTTTTGCCGGACCGGCGTAATAGATAGGATGATCTTTGATATACTGCGGCAAATCTTCGCCACGATCCAAACGTTCTTTCAATTTAGCATGAGCAATATCGCGACCTACAATAATAGTTCCGTTCAATGACAGACGGGTAGCTACCGGATATTTGGTCAATTCTTTCAGAATATCCGCCATAGGTTGGTTCAGGTCAATCTTAACCACATCTCCTTCACCTGCTTCACGAAGTGCTGCCGGAATCAGTTCACCCGGTTTATCATCCATCTTTTCAATCCAGATACCGTCTTTATTGATCTTACATTTTATATTACGGTCAGCAGAACAGGAAACACCCAGACCGATAGGACAAGAAGCACCGTGACGGGGCAAGCGGATGATGCGGACATCGTGAGCCATATACTTACCGCCGAACTGTGCACCCAAACCAATCTTATAAGCTTCTTCCAATACTTGTTTTTCCAGTTCCACATCGCGGAAAGCACGCCCGTATTCATTACCGGTAGTAGCAGCTCGTCGTAATAGTGAGTGGAAGCTAACTTAACAGTCAGCAAGTTCTTCTCTGCTGATGTACCACCGATTACAAATGCAATATGATAAGGGGGACAAGCGGCCGTACCCAAAGTCTTCATTTTCTCAACGAGGAAAGGAACCAATGTAGCCGGATTCAATACAGCTTTCGTTTCCTGATATAAATAGGTTTTGTTCGCCGAACCACCCCCTTTAGTCACACAAAGGAACTTGTATTCCATACCCTCAGTAGCTTCCAAATCAATTTGTGCAGGCAGGTTGCATTTGGTGTTCACCTCATCGTACATAGTCAAAGGAGCATTCTGAGAATAACGAAGATTTTCTTCCGTATAAGTCTTATAAACTCCCAAGGAAAGGCTTCTTCATCACAATAGCCGGTCCATACCTGCTGACCTTTCTCACCATGGATAATAGCAGTACCCGTATCTTGACAAAGAGGTAATTTACCTTTAGCTGAAACTTCTGCATTACGCAAGAAAGTCAATGCTACATATTTATCGTTATCACTGGCTTCGGGATCACTCAGAATCTTAGCAACCTGTTCATTGTGTGAACGGCGAAGCAAAAAAGAAACATCACGGAAAGCAGCGTTAGCCATAGCAGTCAGACCTTCTTTTTCAATTTTCAAGATAGGTTTTCCTTCAAACTCACTTACTGACACATAATCTTTAGTCAGCAAATAATACTCGGTTTTATCAGGTCCCAACGGGAACATGTGCTGATAGTGGAACGGAGGTGTTGCCATATTGATACTTATTTTAGTTAAAAGTTATTAGTGTGACAAAGGTAGTAACTATTATCGAAATTTTTCCTTAATTAGCGTGAAAACTTTCAAGGAATGTCCTTACCTTTGCCAACTCATTAAAATAACATCACATTATACATGAAAAGATTAGGCAAATTCTTATTTATTACTTCATTACTGTTATGCTTTCTCATCCCTCGAGGATGGACACAAACCCAAGCAAAAAACCAACCGGACAGTATCGAACTCAAACTGAAGGAAATCTACACGAAACGAGAAGTCATGATTCCCATGCGTGACGGAATCAAGCTTTACACCGCTGTCTACGAACCGAAAGACAACAGCAGGCAGCATCCTATCCTGATGCACCGCAGCCCTTACTCTTGTTCCCCATACGGAGAAGGATTTGACCGTCATTTCAGGACTAATCTGAAAAACTATATAGAGCACCGATATATTATCGTCTTCCAAGATGTACGTGGACGGCATAAGAGTGAAGGGATATTTATCCAAGTACGCCCTCTCAACAAAAACAAAAAGGGTAAGAAAGATAAAAAGAATATAGACGAAGCTACGGACACATACGATACCATAGAATGGTTGATTCACAACACATATAATAACGGAAATGTAGGAACATGGGGAATCAGTTATGATGGTTTCTATGCCACTATGACAGCTTCCTCCAATCATCCGGCTTTGAAAGCTGTTTCTCCGCAAGCTCCCGTCACCGACTGGTTCCGTGGAGATGACCGTCATCACAACGGAGCCTTCACCCTGCTGCAAACCACTAATTTCCTTCCCAGACTGGAAGGACGCCACATAGGGAAAGGAGTGATGAACCAAATTGTAAAGAATGATGTTTACACAGATTTTCTGACACTCGGTACCTTTAAGAACGTGGACGACTTGGTACGTGATACTACACAGACATTGTGGAATGATATCAAAAACCACCCTGATTTCGATGATTTCTGGAAAGAGCGCGACGCACGTACCTCCTGTTATAACTTGAAGCCCGCCATATTGGTGGTAGGTGGACTGTATGACTCCGAAGACTGTTACGGAGCTTGGAATCTTTATAAAGCCATCAAAGAGCAATCACCGGATACAGATTTATATCTGACATTCGGTCCTTGGTGGCATGGAGCCTGGACAGTACGCGGGTTCCAAGGTTTCGGTAATCTGTATTTCGGCAAAAGCACTTCGGCTTATTACATGGACAATATAGAATATCCTTTTTTCCGATATTTCCTGGAAGGAAAGGGAGAAAAGCCCAAACATAAAGTAAATATATTCCATACAGGTGAAAACGAATGGAAAACATACGACGAATGGCCTGTACAAAAAACTACTGGCATACCTTATTATATACATAAAAACGGATCAGTATCCACACAAGCACCGGCAGAACAAGAGTCTTATTCAGAATATATTTCAGATATGTCACGTCCGGTACCCTATACGGCAAACCCTACCACTTACCGGACAAAAGAATTCATGGTAGATGACCAACGCTTTGCCACTTCACGTCCCGATGTCATTACTTTCATGACGGAGCCGCTATGTGATACATTGACACTGGCCGGCCCTATAGAAGTGGAATTAATGACTGCCATTAGTAGTACTGACGCTGATTTTATGGTGAAAGTAATTGATGTATATCCTGAAAAATTTGAATATTCCAAAACTGCACGCAATTATTTAAAGAGTGACTATCCAATGAGTGGGTACCAGCTGATGATTCGTGGCGAATTGTTCAGAGGACGCTTCCGTAAGGGATTCGACAATCCCCTGCCTTTCAAACCGGAAGAAATAACTCCGGTTAATTACACACTGTATGATGTGGCACACACATTCCTACCGGGACACAGACTGATGATTCAAATTCAAAGCTCTTGGTTCCCCATTATTGACCGCAATCCACAAAAATTTATTGATACCTATCATTGTACGGTAGAAGATTTTGTGATGAAACAAAAAATCAAAATTTATCATCAGCAAGGAGCTGCAAGCAGAGTTATACTACCTGTGGTAAAAAAATAAAAAAGGGAGTGTCCAAGCTCAAATGTCATCCAATAGCAAGAGCCGTATAACTACTCCAGCGTTCATACGGCTCTTTTATATATAACTACCATCTGTAACTTTTCCGAATGTTCATCTTAGTTTGAATACTCTCATCAAAAATATCATATAGAAGCAATCCGTTCTATCAACTCGTTACCTAACGCTGTTTTCGCTTCAATATGCTGCAACACCGCTGTCACAAACGGATTACTTTCAAATACCCCACGCACTTGTTCAAAATCCTGCTCCATTTCTTCACGTGATCCATCTGCACCGAACCCCGTCATAGCAGACAAAGAAAATTCCTTTTTCGCATCGGCATAGACCATTTTATCCAATCCGACAACAGCCTCCTGCCACTTCTTCACGATAGCAATAACATCCTTTGCCGTTATTTCATCGGAACGCAGATTATAAAACTCAAGCATCTTCTCGTACGCCCATGTCCACTCGTATGTATAATAATTACGATGCATCTCAACAAAACGGTCATGAATCTGATCCACATTAGTCAGAATTCCAGATTCTATATCTGCCATCAACTTCTCTATCTCACTTTTAGGAGCGATCAATCCGGAAATATCCACCCATTCTCCTGTCCCTATCTCTGTATCAGGAATCAACCGGGCACGGATTTCCTCATCACTGTTAAAACGAACTTCTTCCAAACGCTTGATTAATGAATTACCCAAAAATTTATGAATAGCCGTTTCATAAAAACGAATGCCATTATTTAAAGAAGAATTCTTAATTTTCGCACTTTGGTAAGAGTAAGTTTCTGAGGTTTCTCCGGATACTTTACGTAATTCCTTCAGAATACTACGCCCTTTCATCATTTTCTGAATAGTATAAGGACTCAACAGGTTATAATTAATTTGATCCAAACGGTTCGGATCTTTACGTTTGTCACGTTTAGGCCACTTTTGAGCATCTCGAATCGTACCTACACTCCGCAAATTTACCCCCGGCACCAAATAAGTGGTATTTTGCTGCTCTATCAGATAAGAAAAAGGCAGATTAGAAGTATCGGCATGGTTCACATGACGCCCCATAACCAAAGAAAATGCACCTACACGTGCGGGCCATAAAATATAAGAATCGGAAGTAGTCTTCGCCCCACGCTCCATAGCTCCCTGATGAATCGGACCTAACTTATACATATGGTTGCTTTGATTAGAGCCGGAACCCGCATTCATAAAAGAGAACATTCCGGCAATCAGCAAAGTAGACTTATGATGAGTCACCGTAAAGGGTCCGGCAAAAATGGCACATGCCTCACCGTTCTCTTCTTGACAATTACTAAAAAACAAAGAATCAGATGCAGAATAGTTATGTCCCAAATGACATGCCTGGCTGATAAAGCAACGGGTCAACATAGTTCCATCTTCCACATTAGAACCGCTTGATATAATAAAATCATCGCATACCACTCCATAGCCGATATGAATAGCGCCTGCTCATTACTGTTCAAGCTGCCGTTTTTCAATCGTCCCGCCCCTTCTATCTTACAATAATCACCTATTCGTACATTCTTTATATATCCCGCATCAACAATAGTAACATGCTGGCCAATAGTACCTGTATCCGAAGCATTCTCTTCAGCATACTGGTCAATAATGGCTTTCATCCGACAAATCAATTCAGGACGATGACGATACAATGCCAAAATATAGGCCTGATGCGCTGACAGACGATCATGAATAGGCACTTCACGTCCACCCGTTTCATTCAATACAGCTACTTCAACGCCATTTCCAAACTTGCTCCAGCCATCTACCAGAATAATATCTACATTCTCTATAAATGCATAATCCCCAATTATATAGTTGGCTATATAGTTTTTATATTCTCAATACAACAATTATCGCCCACCGTTACATTATGCAAAGTCGCATGATACAATCCGGAATGTTTACGCATGCCACCCGCCAACATAAACTCGTCTTCAAAAACTCCCAATCTGACCCTTCCAGAAAAACGGGTATGACAAATATAGTCCGTCTTAAAGTTCTCTACTACTTCAATTTCAGCCCAATCAACCGCAGTGCATGATCTCTCTTTTAATTGTTGTATTTCTTCTTGTGTAAGTGAACGATAAGTTTTCATTTTCTATATGTATTTATTCTTCATCATAGGTTTGATAAAGAAAATCGTTATAAGGATACTTCTGTACGTGTAGCTCGCGTACCTTATTATATATAATAGTCTTCAATTCATCCATATTTATTTTCTCTCTAGCAGAAATGAAGATACAATTATCATTCAATTTCGCCATCCATGTCTTCATCAGTTCTTCCAATGTAATATTTTCCCTGGTTTTAGGAGTCAAATCATCCTCTGCTTTCTCTACATAGGTATAAGCATCTACCTTGTTAAAAACAATCATGGTAGGCTTTCCACCTGCCTCCAAATCAGCAATCGTTTTATCAACCACAGAAATTTGTTCCTCAAAATCCGGATGAGAAATATCCACCACATGAATCAGCAGATCCGCTTCACGTACTTCGTCCAAAGTTGATTTAAAGGAATCAACCAAATCCGTTGGTAATTTACGGATAAATCCTACGGTATCTGTAAGCAGAAATGGCAGATTCTCAATAATCACTTTGCGTACTGTGGTGTCCAATGTTGCAAAAAGTTTATTTTCAGCAAAGACCTCGCTTTTTGAAAGCAAATTCATTAAAGTAGATTTTCCCACATTAGTATACCCTACCAAAGCTACACGTATCATACGTCCGCGGTTTTTACGTTGAGTGGACTTCTGTTTATCAATTTCAGCCAACCGCTCTTTCAACAATGACATACGATTCAAAATAATACGACGGTCCATTTCCAACTGAGTTTCACCCGGACCACGTAATCCCACAGAGCCTTTACCTCCACCGGCACCAGATCCACCTCCCTGACGTTCCAAGTGAGTCCATAAACGTTGCAGACGAGGCAACATATACTTGTATTGGGCCAATTCCACTTGTGTTTTAGCATTTGCTGTTTGAGCCCGCATGGCAAAAATATCCAGAATCAGCGAAGTACGATCCAAGATCTTCACTTTCAGTTCAGCTTCTATATTACGTATCTGTTTAGCAGAAAGTTCATCATCAAAAATCACCATTCCGACTTCACGCTCATTTTCCTCTTCCTGATGATATATTCCTTGATTTCTTCCAGCTTTCCTTTACCGACATAAGTCACGGAATTGGCAGCAGGCAGTTTCTGAGTAAACCTTTTCACCACTGTTGCCCCAGCCGTTTCGGCCAAGAACTCCAACTCATCCAAATACTCCTTGGTCTTACGCTCATCTTGTGTCTGAGTAATCAAACCAACTAAAATGGCAGTTTCAACCTGTGCTTCAGAAATTACAAATTCTTTCATTTATCTATCAATCTAAATAAGTTCGCGACAAATATAACAAAAAAAGAGGATGAACGTTGAACGTCATCCTCTTTTTATTACAGTTATTCCCTATAGTTGTGGTTGTGGAGCCGCCGGATTGTTATCAGTATCACTGATTCCGGAATTGGTTTCCATTTCACATTGCGGAATCCGGTAGATCAGGATTTGTGCTTCTGCAGCTGAATTATATTGTACAGACGGGTCATAATTCGTATTCTTACGAATCACCGGCTTTTTCAAGCGCAGGATATCGAACAGTGAGAAACCTTCTCCCCAAGCTCCATACGACGCTGCAACCAAACCTCATCCTGAAAATCCTGTGCCGAATTAGCTTTACTTGTAAAGGAAGGGTCCCGATATGTTCGTACAAAATTTTCCAATGTACTCTTTCCGCCACTCAAATTACCACCCATGCTTCTGCCTCAGCTTTTATCAGATACATTTCTTCAACACGCATCAAAGGCCAGTCTGATGCATTGGTTGTGTTACCAAATATACTTTGATAAGCTCCGAACTTTGTATTTACATACGGAGTCAAACCAAAATATTCAACGATGGAAGTACCTCAATCTGTTCATTATCAATCAATGAAGATTTATTATCCGGAGACAAAAACCATTGTTTACGAATATCTGTTTCGGGTATTAAATCATATAATGCAGAGTTCACCTTTCTATATCCATCGGGCACTCCTGAAGTATAACCGTTTCCGGTAAAAGAACACAAGTGCGAAGGCCAGTTGATAATACCAGTCTGGACAACATCATTATCAGGCGTAATCATCACTCCCCATAACCATGAACTTGCCGATGCCGAATTAAAGGTAGGAGTAGACACCTGAGCTAAAGTCTGAGGTGTACCGCCAGCGATGGCACGTTCTGCATCTTTAGCTGCATCCGCCCATTTTGCATTAACAGATTAGCACGAGCACGCAATCCGTAAACTACCGTCTCATCAATCTGATCTTTGTTTGAGCCATTATCATACCCGGCCAATAAATCAGCAGCCGTATTCAGGTCACTCATAATTTGGTCATACACCTGCTGTACAGTTGCACGCGGATTATTCTGCATATCTTCATCAGTCATTGTTTCTGTAACAATAGGTACTGCCAGACTATTTTCATGACCTGCATAAGTAACTGATAGATTTGAACCAAGTTCAGATAGTCATAAGCACGAGCAGCTAAAGCTTGCCCACGATAAACCTTCAAAGAAGAATCTTCCGTATCTGCCGCTATCAATTTCAGTACATTGTTTGCAGCTTTCAAGTGATTATAGAACGTTTTCCAAATCAATTCATCGCTTGAACTATCGTATACTCTGTCACTATAATTCTGAGATGTATTAAACCAATTATATCCATTAACCAATGCAACCAAGTCCTGCCCTCCTGATTCCAATATCATAGATACCGCAGGAATACCATAATCATTATGATAAGTAGTGGCATCATCTGAAATCGTACCAAAAGTATTTAATTTGGCTGCCATAGCATTCACTTCAGCAGTTATCAAATTAGGTCTGCCATTGATTATATCTTCTTTCTGTTCTTCAGATATGTAATCTCCTTCAGGGAATTTATCCAAATCGCAAGATGCCATTAATAAAGCGACACTTGCAAATGCTATATATTTATTTGACAATTTCATATTCTTAAAAATAGGTTGCTAAATTAGAAATTTAAAGATATACCTCCGGAAATTGTGCGGATAGGTGAATACACATTGTCAGCAGCCACATAACCTTGACGTGGATCCAGCCTTTGCGAGCTGTCAGCAAAGCCACATTATCTGCAACAAAGAAAACACGAACACCGTCAATCTGCATTTTACGTGTCAGACTCTTTGGCAGAGTATAACCCAATGTAATATTCTGCAAACTTAAATAGTCCGAACTAGTCAAGAAACGATCTGTTAATCTGTTCGTATATTGGTCATTAATATTCATACGAGGAACATCCGTATTTTTATTTTCAGGAGTCCATGCTTTTAACATATCTTTATGCAAAGCACTACCTGTAGCTGCTACGTCCATTAATCCTTGGTAAGTATAGTCCAAAATACGTCCACCAAGCTGATATGCAAACGAAACAGAGAGATCAAAGCCATAGGCTGTGACACTTGTTCCAAAACCACCATAAACTTAGGTAGAATATCACCTGATGCGAATCTGTTTTCAGAAGCGACAGAATAAGATTTTGTAACTGTATTACCATTCTCATCCGGAGTCACCAGCGCCCACAGACTCTCTCCTGTCTCAGAATCCACACCTACATATTTAGGTAAATAAAGCTGGTACATAGACTCGTCTTCACGATAAATCCGACCACCATCAATCAATTGTCCATTCAGTTCAGGAGATAATTCCAAGACTTTATTCTTAAAATGTGTAAGATTAAAGTTTATATTCCAGGAAAAGTTCTTGTTTTCAATTATATTGGAATACAAATCCAATTCAACCCCACGGTTACCATTGAACCCACATTCTCGGGATAGCGGGAATAACCCATTGAAGCTGCTACCGGTTTGAAATAAAGCATATCAGTTGTTTTACGTGAGAAGTACTCAACAGAACCACCTAACTTACCACCCCAAAAAGCAAAATCAAATCCAGTATTAAAGCTATGTGAAGTTTCCCAAGTAATATCCTTATTACCTTTATAATATAAAGAAGTTGAAAAATCACCATTACTGTTTGCCAATGTATACTGGTCTTGATACGGATAGTAGTTACGGTACAAACCACCTTGGAACATCAAGTTATCATTACCTTGCAAACCATAGCTAATTTTAAATTTCAACATATCAATCCAAGACTGGTTTTCCAAGAATCTCTCTTTGCTCAATAACCATCCTGCTCCTACAGACCAGAAGTTACCCCAACGATTATCCGGGTGAAAGCAAGAAGAAGCATCACGACGGAAAGAAGCTGAAACAAAATACCGCCCATCATAGTCATATTGCGCACGGAACAACCATCCTTCTGTTGCATAATTACGAGAATATGAATTATTGCTCTGGTTCATAATACCATTGCCTAATTCAGGAACATTCGGATCGTACAATTTCTCACGTTGTCCGTACAAATATTGATATTTATAGTCATAACTTTCATGTCCGGCCAAAATATCCACATTATGAACATCATTAAATGTTTTGTTGTATGTCAACAAATACTGCTGATTTACACTAAATGTACGCTCAGTAGCTACACTGATCAAACCTCCGACTCCGCTAGTTTCGGAATACTGTCCGTAGAAGGGGTTAACCATATTTGTAGAACGCACATTATTTACATCAACACCTATATTCACTTTTGCCTTGATTCCATTCCATATATCAATATCAGCAGACCATTTTCCACTAACCACATCACCAGAATATTTCATTTTATCCAACATATAACTTGCCAACGGATTTGCATTAGGAATAGTATTACGGCTACCATTCGAATCTTGTCCTTGCTTTCCATAATCATAACGAAGGAAACCTCGATTATCTACATAATATTGCCCTGTGCATCACGAACATACATAGGATAAATAGCTCCCATAATATTTGACGCATAAAAGATATTTGCATTTGAGGTACCACCCTCAGTATCCTGTTCACGGCTATCATAATGAGTAAATGATACATTTCCTCCCATTTTCAACCAAGGCTTCACTTGATAGTCAGCTTTCAAACGTGCAGAATAACGTTGAAAACCAGAGTTAGGAACAATTCCCTTATCATCCAAATAGCTGGCCGACATATAATAATTCATTTTTTCGGTCGCACCGCTAATACTTAAATTATACTCTTGGCGCAGATTATTTTCAAAAATTTCATCCGACCAATTATCCGGAATATAATAATATGTACCATCAGAATAACCTAATGTCGCACTAGGATTCAATTTGCCATCCATACCGATCAGTTGCTGTCCTTGAGGAATGGAATACACCTGATATCCCAAATATGTAGAAGAAAGCATCGCTTGATTAGCGTACGCATTAGCTTTAACCAAGTCTCCGGCTGCCGCATATCCTTTCAAATCAGCATTATAGATAGAAGAATAGTTTAATTCATAGAATGTAGCCGGATCCGTAATTGTTTCATAATTAGGTACTCCACGTTTATTTATACCCCATTTAGCATCAAAAGTAACACGGGCTTCCCCACTCTTACCACGCTTGGTAGTAATCAAAATTACACCATTGGCACCACGTGCACCATACAGAGCGTTAGAAGCAGCATCTTTCAACACTGTCATCGATTCTATATCAGAAGTGCTGATAGCAGAAATTTCACCATCATACGGAACTCCGTCTACCACATACAAAGGTTTGTTACTAGCCGATATAGATCCAATACCACGAATACGCACCTCAGCATCTTTGCCCGGCTGACCATTATTACTCGTAGTTTGCACTCCGGCTACTTGACCTGCCAAAGCATTTGTCACATTTGAAGTTTGTCTCGTCGCTATTTTTTCATTTTTTATAGTGGCAGCCGAACCTGTAAATGCAGATTTTTTCGCCGTACCATAAGCCACCACCATTACCTCTTCAAGCTGTTCTGTATCAGACTTTAATACAATATTCAAGTTTGCTTTGACTGCCACTTCTTGTGTAGCCATTCCGATAAAGGAAACTACCAAAGTCTTTGCAGAACTTGGAACATTTGATAATGTAAATTTACCATCCATGTCAGTAACTGTACCTACAGTAGTACCTTTTACTAAAATAGAGGCGCCAACTACGGGTAATCCGTCCTCC
>ENA-OQJH01000265-OQJH01000265.1-human-gut-metagenome-genome-assembly--contig:-NODE-265-length-30341-cov-3.800920_pt1 | contig 30341 bp, 42 predicted proteins | sample MGYA00242597_ERZ504763 | MGnify/ENA primary metagenome ERZ504763 (study PRJEB26092, sample SAMD00036359) | human gut metagenome | host: Homo sapiens | study: EMG produced TPA metagenomics assembly of...
AGTTTCTTCAATGCTAATTTTTCATTCAGGACACCTTCTTTCGTATGTTTTGTTCCATAACATAATTATACAATAAAAGGTGTCCTTTTTGAGTGATTATACAGAAAAAAACAGTAATTTGATACCCAAAATTGATATCCCCTGCTTTGCCTGGAATTCACAGGCAGAACAGGGGCTTTTATTTTTTAAAGCGAAATCTCTGGATACCAATGACTTTTATGACCTGATCGAATAGTCAAAATCCGGAGGATATCAGGGTTCAGTCATTCTGTTTTTTGATTTTGAGTCCGGTAAAGTTTTCAAACCGTTTGCAAAAAAAAAGAAATGTCATTTACAGTAATCCTGTCTATGCAGAGGGTTTTTACTATTTTCTGCAGGGCGATTATGACGAAAAGAAAATCTCTCTGTACCACTATATTCCCGGAAAACTTTTAGAAAAAGAGACAGAACTTAGTACAGAAGAAGTGAGCCTGTATAAACTTTGCATCATTGGAAATCCGGTACACATCATCAGTCAGGAGGACACCTTTGTATGTTATTATCCCGAGAAAATTTCTTTTCCGATAACCGGTCATGAAAGCGCCCTTTTTATAGAAGATGAAAAAATATATTTTGAATCCTGGGTGGAAGAAGGCTGGAATGACAAAAATGACTGTGCCACAGACAATTATGATCTTTACTATAAAGTTATTGTAAAAGATTTCAGTGGAAATACGCTTTCTGAAGAAGTTGGCGATTTGTATCAGGCGGCAGACGGCACCTGGTGGATCGCATGACTTCCAGTTGCTTTATGGATAAAAATTGGATATTTCCGTTACACCATAAATGTGATATGGGCGAAATGATATGTTACTTCAATCTTTTCATCCAAAAATACTGTCTCATTTTATGAATTTGTATGATATTGGGTGAAAACGATCCTGTATCATACAAAACACCCACGAATTTCGATATATGTGGCTGTTTTTCAAAAAAAAGTTCTTTTAATTCGCCCATTTGACAATATTATGTCAACTGCTTTACAAAAAAACGGGCGAAACAAGCATATCCTGTACTTGTTTCGCCAACGTATTTCATTTTGCCTGACAGACTTCAAAAACATCTGCACCTTTCCACATACATCACTCCAGCACTTTTTCTAACTCCTCGATCACGATCTTTAATGCTTTGATCCTTGCATACCGTTTATCCACTGACTCTAAGATATGCCAGGGCGCATATGTCGTACTGGTTTTCTGGATCATCTCATTGACTGCATCTTCATACTGATCCCATTTTTCACGGTTACGCCAGTCCTCATCTGTGATCTTCCACTGCTTCTGCGGAGTGTTCTGTCTCTCATTAAAACGCTCTAACTGTGTATCCTTGTCGATCTGCACCCAGAACTTGATGATAACAGCGCCCCAGTCGTGCAGTTCCTTTTCAAATTCATTAATTTCGTTATAGGCACGTTTCCAGTCATTTTCGCTGCAGAACCCCTCAAGACGCTCCACCATGACTCTGCCATACCAGGTGCGGTCAAAGATCGCGATATGTCCTGTCTTTGGCAGCCTCGTCCAGAAACGCCAGAGATAATGTCTCGCCTTCTCGTGTGGCTCCGGGCTTGCGATCGGATGTACTTCATAGCCTCTCGGATCGAGTGCTCCGGTGATCCGCTTGATATTGCCGCCCTTTCCTGCTGCATCCCATCCCTCATATGCAATGATGACCGGAACTTTTTTGCGGTACAGACGGTTATGAAGCTCTCCTAAGCGGTTCTGGAGACGTTTCAGTTCTTTTTTATACTCGTCCTCTCCAATTGTCTTATCCAGTGGGATCTCCGACAACAGGGGCATTTTTCCATGGAAATACATTCTGTAAAATTGGCACCGCCATCGCATTATTGGCAAGCGCCACATCAATTCCTTCCGTCAGAATCTCAAGTGCCTGTAACTCCGTCCATTTTTTTGATTCTGCATCAATGATATACCACGGTGCTGACGCAGATTTGTTTCCTTTAAATAGGAATCAAATGCATTCAGGCATTTCTCATAATGCTCATTCTGCCAGCGGTCATTCCTGCTGACACGCCATCTGGTATCCTTCTCCTTAGAAAGATGTTCGATCCGTTTTTCCTGTTCCTTTTTAGACACCTGCAAAAATAATTTCACGACGAGATAACCGTTATCTGTCAGCTGGCGTTCAAACCGCTTGACACTCTCAATGCGGTGCGCATATGCCTCGTCTCCAAGCTTTTCATGCAGTCTTTCACCCATGATCTCATCCATCCAGCCGGAGTCTAAAAAGCTGAACTTGCCGCTCTCCGGTATTTTTACAAAGTGGCGGTACAAAAACGGTTTTCTCTTTTCTTCCTCCGTCGGTGCCGCCATGGACGCTACTTTAAAGAATCTCGGATCAATGTTTTTAATAATCTGACCGATCAGTGAGCCTTTACCTGCGGTTCCCCATCCTTCCACAAGCACAAGCACCGGCAGTCCATGTTCTTTTACCTTGAGCTGCTGCTCCTGCAGTTTTCTCCGTGCTTCCTGCAGCCGTTCCTCCAGTTTTGCATCTGACGGACGCTCTGTTTTTTCCCATTGTTTTAACATGCAAATCCCTCCCATTCTTCTGTCATTAGTTTTCCACATTCATTCTGAAATATCAAGTATTTTCAATTATTTTTCATAAAATAAGTTTTCTGTTTATTAATTTCAAAAAAATGTGTCTTTTTTCACAGATTTATAGTATAGTAAAAGTAGATAAATGTTAACGTTTCACATGGTTTCTTCACAAAAGATTCCATGCTATAAGGAGAACGCCTATGCTGGTTACATTAATACCTCTATTTGATGAAAACATAAAAGTCAGCGCATATTCTCTGTATACACAGAAAGCAAATTTTCTGCTTCACCCGAATCTTTTGGGAAGCGGAAGCAATGATGCGCCGCCCAGATTGAAGGATTTGAACTGATCTTAAATATGGGACTTGAAACTCTTTCCCCGGCAAAAGAAATCTTTGTTCCGGTAAATGAAATATCGATTTTTTCCGATATTCCTGCTCAGTGCGGTCTGCCACACGAATTTTTCGTACTGCTGTTAAAAGGAAATATTCCATGCACACCAATGTATATTGACCGTGTCAAAGCACTGAAAAAGATGGGATACCGATTTGCCATCCGCAAGCTTCCTGTATCAAGTTACGAAGCTTATCATGATCTGCTCGTACTGATGGATTATGTCATGTTAGACTGTGAAGAAATCGACATCAGCAAAGCACGCATTTATTTCAATAAAGTTTATCCGGACATTAAACTCTGTGCTTCAAATATAACCAAAACAGAAACATTTGATGCAATCTGTCAGGATAAGAGCTGCACTTTATATGAGGGAAGTTTTTACAGACTCCCTGTCACAAAGGGAAACCATGACGTAGCTCCGTTAAAGATCAATTACATTGAACTTATGAATCTGGTTAATACAGAGGACTTTGACCTCACCAAAGCGGCAGATATCATCGGTCATGACACCGCTCTTGTCATCTCACTGCTTCGCATGGTCAATCATATGGCTGTCAACTCTGAGATCACTTCCATCCGGCACGCAGCTGCCATGCTTGGACAGAAAGAACTGAAACGCTGGATCAACACCGCCGTTGTCAATCAGTTGTGTTCTGACAAGCCAAACGAGCTTACGCGTTTATCCCTGTTGCGTGCAAAGTTTGCAGAAAATCTTGCCCCTGCCTTTGAGCTTGGCGGCAAAGCTTCCGAACTATTCTTAACCGGACTGTTTTCCGTGCTTGATATCATCCTCGATAAACCAATGGAGGAAGCACTCTCGCTTGTCAAAGTTTCACGCGACATCGAAGATGCTCTCATCCGTCAGAGTGGTATTTTTGCGGAACCTTTATATTTCATCAAACAATATGAGGCAGGTAACTGGTCCGAAGTTTCCCGGCTTATGATCCTGGAAAACCTTGACACACAGACTGTGTATGATGCCTATATTGCTGCCCTGAAATGGTACCGTGATCTGTTTTCTGACACCTACAAAAAATAATCTGCTACCTAACATTTTGTCATAAAATGTTAGGCTAGAATGCACGCTCCGCGAACATTCTATTGTCATGAATAAAAGCCGAAAGCGACACTTCATTCCGCTTTCGGCTTTCTTATTTTTCATTCATTATTCTTATGACATCATCCCGGAACCTGCATTTTTCATCCGGTTTTTCTTTACAACTTTCTGTCTTGTGAACTCTTCCCTCTCTTTTTCCTCCAGATAATCCTGTATCTCACGCGACAGTTTTTCATACTTCGGAATTGTAATGTTCGAGAGTGCATTCGCGCGTTTCTGCGTCTTTTGATATTATAGGCAAGGCGGTATGCAGAGTTTTCGATCTCCGCAAGGTGGATCGTTAATTCTTTTACCTTTTCAAACTGCTGGCACGCTTCATCTAATGACATCCTTGTATGATAAAAAGAATACGCCGGCACCTGTTTCTTTTTTCATACTCTACTTTCGGGATCTCCGTCCCCATGACACTGCGACGTTTGATACGGATGGAGTTTTCCACCGGAACCGCTTTTGCAATCTGTTCTACCTGATGGATTCCCATCTGGATATTGGCTTTCTGCAGTGCCTGGTAGGCATTGGAAAATGTCTCATCGATCTGGTTCTGGATATCCGAAGCCTCTGAGATCAACTCCATCAGTTCCCGGATCAGGATATTTCTTTTTTTATCCATCAGGTCAAATCCCTGTTTTGACAATGCGAGCGCATTTTTGCCAATATGAGGTTTCCCTTCGTCGGAAACGTATTCGGATCCATGCGTCATCCCCTCCTAATCCCAGTACTTTTCAAGAATTTTTGTATCAATACGGTCTAATTCTCCACGCGGCAGGATATGCAGCAGCCGCCAGCCGATATCCAGCGTTTCCGCCATCGAACGGTTTTCGTCTTTTCCCTGCCCGATAAATTCTTTTTCAAAAGCTGTACCAAATTTCAGATACTGTTTATCGGTATCAGAAAGCTCGTCCTCGCCGATGACACTCGCAAGATCTCTCGCCTCGCCGACACGGGCATAGGAGGAAAAGAGCTGGTTTGCAAGATCCTGATGGTCTTCCCTGGTATATTTTTCACCGATACCGTCCTTCATCAGACGCGACAGTGACGGCAGTACATTGATCGGAGGATAAATATTTTTCTGGTGAAGGGAACGTTCCAGTACGATCTGCCCTCGGTGATATATCCGGTAAGATCCGGGATCGGATGTGTGATATCGTCATTCGGCATTGTCAGGATCGGAATCTGTGTGACGGAACCGGATGCACCGTTTACGATCCCGGCTCTCTCATAAAGTGCTGCAAACTCACTGTACAGATATCCCGGATAGCCTTTCCTGCTTGGGATCTCTCCCTTCTGCGCCGAAACTTCACGCATCGCCTCTGCAAACGAAGTCATATCGATCAGTATTACAAGGATATGCATATTTTTCTCAAACGCGAGATACTCGGCGGCTGTCAGCGCCACCTTCGGCGTGATCAGACGCTCTGCAACCGGATCATTGGAGAGATTTAAAAACATCGCAACATGGTCACTTACACCACATTCTGCAAAACGGCGCTTAAAATACTCCGCCACATCATATTTGACTCCCATCGCGGCAAACACGACTGCAAACGGTTCGTCCTCGTTTTCGCCATCTCCAAGACTGGCCTGTTCCACAATCTGGGCGGCAAGCTCATCATGCGGCAGACCGTTGCCTGAAAAGATCGGCAGTTTCTGTCCACGGATCAAAGTCGTCAGTCCATCGATCGCAGAGATACCGGTTCTGATATAGTTTCTCGGATATTCCCTGCTGCACGGATTCATCGGCTGTCCGTTGACGTCACGCACAACCTCGGCGTGCACCGCGCCGAGCCCGTCGATTGGCTGCCCCAGACCGTTGAATGTTCTTCCTAAGATTTCCTCCGACAGCCCCACACACAGCGGTCTGCCTGTTAACCTTGCATGCGTATTTAAAAGGGACATCTCCTCCGTGCTCTCAAACACCTGAACGACCGCATAGTCATTATTGATCTCCACGATGCGCCCTAATTTTTTCTGTTTTCCTTCCACGACCAACTCCACGATCTCATCATAGAAAGCGCCTCTTACACCTTCTACTGCAACCAGTGGTCCATTGATCTCACTCAGTCCAAGATACTCAATCGCCATATCAATCCTCATTTCTGAGCAGCTTATTCTTCACACGAATCTACATTTTTGTGTTCAACCGCCCCTTACGCATTTTCCGCCATCAGATGCTGATAAAATTCTTCGATCTTATCATCATACAGGTTTAGCTGCTCTAGTTTGTCATTTGCCACATCATATTTAATGGAAATGATCTTCTCAAATATATCACTTTCCCGAAGAAGCGCCATCGGCATGTTCCGGTCGATCAATGCCTTGCAGCGGTCGTAAAGATGAAGGATGATCTCCATCATGCGAAGCTGTTTTTCCATCGGCACATAGGTGTCCTCTTTGTGGAATGCATTCTGCTGCAAAAATCCAAGCCGGATCACACGCGCAATCTCAAGCACCAGTTTCTGATCGTCCGGAAGCACATCACTTCCAATCAGCTTTACGATCTCATTCAGACGATTTTCCATCGTCAGAAGATTCAAGATCTCATTCCGACACTGCACGAATGTCGGGCCAACATTCGTCTCATACCATGCCGTCAGATCAGGAATATACTCTGAATAACTGGTCAGCCAGTTGATCGCAGGATAATGTCTTGCATAGGCAAGTGATTTGTCCAGTGCGAGGAAACAGCGCACAAAACGCTTGGTATTCTGTGTGACAGGCTCCGAAAATCGCTCCCTGCGGGGACACCGCCCCGATGATCGTCACACTGCCATCCGAATCGTTTAAATTCTGCACATACCCGGCGCGCTCATAAAATGCCGAAAGCCTCGATGCCAGATATGCAGGGAAACCTTCCTCCGCCGGCATCTCCTCAAGCCTTCCGGAGAGCTCTCTTAATGCCTCTGCCCAGCGCGACGTGGAATCTGCCATGATTGCTACATGATAACCCATGTCGCGGTAGTATTCCGCTAACGTGATGCCGGTATAAATGCTCGCCTCACGCGCCGCCACCGGCATGTTCGAAGTATTTGCGATCAGCGTGGTGCGGTCCATCAGAAGATTGCCGGTCTTTGGATCATTTAATTCTCCAATTCCTCCAAAACATTGGTCATCTCATTTCCACGTTCCCCACAGCCGATATAAATGATAATGTCCGCATCACACCATTTTGCAAGCTGGTGCTGCGTCATCGTTTTTCCGGTACCAAATCCTCCCGGCAATGCCGCCGTGCCGCCCTTTGCTATCGGGAAAAGTGTATCTAAGATACGCTGTCCGGTCACAAGCGGCCGGTCTGCCGGATACCGGTCTTTAACCGGACGCGGTTTGCGGATCGGCCACTCCTGTGTCATGGTAAGTGCCTTTGTACCGCCGTCTGTAGTGCGTATCGTTACGATCTCATCACAGATCGTATAATCTCCATCCGGTTTTACCGCCGTCACTGTTCCGGATACTCCGGGCGGAAGCATCACACGGTGTATGATCGACTTTGTCTCCGGCACCTCCGCTATGATAGAACCCCCTGCCACCTCGTCACCTTCCTGTACGGTGATATGCGTCTCCCATAATTTCTCCCGATCCAGTGCATCTGCCTGCGCTCCCGTCGGGATAAACGCTCCGCTTTTTTCTGCGATTTTTTGCAGTGGACGTTCAATACCATCAAAGATGTTATTTAAAATTCCGGGAGCTAATTTTACACTGATGGCACAGCCAGCACCGGCCACTTCCTCACCCGGCTTTAATCCTGATGTCTCCTCATATACCTGGATGGTCGTCTTTTCCTTCGACAGCCGGATTACTTCCCCGACTAAACGGTGCTCTCCGACATATACCATCTCATTCATTTTATAACCAGGATTTCCCTGTATCGTGATAACCGGTCCGTTGATCCCGTATATCTTTCCTGTTATACCCATATCTGATCCTCTCAAACTGCTCTCTGTTTTTGTGCTGTCTCCCGGCACATAACAGTTTTACATCATATCCAGCATATCTCTCCCGCATGTTTCATTCTCTCTGCAAATGATTCGTCGATCAGAACGTTCTTTGCCGGAATGACTGCCCGCATGCCGCCGGAAAACTCATCCTCAGCGATCTCTACCCTGCATCCGCTCTTCTCTTCAAGGACGGCCTGTCTCTCCTGATCTGAGGGACTGATAAATACGGTCAGATCCTCTCCCTGTGCAAATTCTTTTGCCTTACCTATCTGTGCAAGCAGAAATGCTTCATACGCATCCGTCCGGCGGTACGATAAAAGCTTTTCCTTCACCATCTCAAACAATTCTTCCGTCTTCTGCTCTTTGAGCGCCTGATAATCCTTTTTCCACGCCATTGTCTGCTCTGCATTCCTGCGGTTTACTTCTTTTTTCTGTTTTTCTAAGAAAATGCGTCTTGAGCTTTTAAGTGCATCACGGCAGGACTGCTCATGTTCTTCCATTGCCGACTGATAAATATTTTTCTGCTCATCGAGCATCGACTCGCTCTGGCTGTTTGCAGCACCGATCGCAGCTCCAAAAAAAACTTCCAGTTTTTCATTGATCTCCATGCATCCATCCCCCGTTTACAGTTTCAGCCCGATTGCCTGACTGACATAATCCGTAATAAAATTCTTGCTTCTGCCGCTTCCATGCCTGTCCGGGATCTCCACAAACAGCGGCGTCCTCCGGCTCAGTTTTAAATCATTTACCAGTTCCGGAAAATCCCTGCCGAGTTTTTCTGTCAGCAGTACGATCCCGATATCCGGCTGTCCCGTCACAAAGGAAAGCGCTTCTTCAAGTTCTTCTCTCTCATGCACGACCACACCCTCAACACCGGAAAGCCGCATCCCCGTGTATGTGTCTATATTATCGCTGATCAAATACATCCTCATGGAAATCCGCCATCCTTCCCGTCTCTTTTATCCCAGAATGGAAAATGAGATCAAAAGTCCATACAATGCGATAGATTCTGCCAGCGCAACGAAGATCAGCGCCTTACCCATAATACTTGAATCCTCGCTCAGTGCTCCGATTGCTGCGGATGCCGCACTCGCAACTGCTACACCGGCACCGATACAGGAAAGTCCGGTTGACAGTGCTGCCGCCATGTATCTCCATCCCTCTGCTGCGGATGCCGCGGTATCGGATGCTGCATAGATATGCCCGCTGAAAAGCAGCATATCTGCCACCACAACTGTTCCGAAAAACAGAACCAAATTTACCGCAAGAGATGCCTTAAAACTTTTCTCTTTCCTGTTTCCGAGCACATATCCCAGAAAAGGGATCACCATACTGAAAATTAAAATTGCCACCAGTGTTATTTTTGCTGCCATATCTTTTTCTCCTCCTATTTCCTGTTTCCGGAAAATGCCACAAACGGCTTTCCGGTTCCCTGATAAAAACGGCTGAACATCTCATAATATTCAAGTCTTAATACCTGGATCCCTACGACGAGTCCCTCAAGACCTGTCACGACGATATTTCCAAGTACCACAACGATCCAGTTCGGCGAACCACTCTCATATCCGGCGAGCGTCAGCACCACTCCCATCATGCCCGCATGACTGAGCGCAAACGCTCCGACACGGACAAAGGATATACTGTTCGTCGCATAACTTAATACCACATCAAACAATTCCACGAGAGATTCCACAAAAACATCGCCTTGCTCTCGCCTTCCGGAAACAGCTTTTTCTTTCGTTCAAGCAGATTTGTAAGCGGTTCTTTCAAAAGGATTGCAATGAGCGGCACTCCGACAAAAACAGCAAGAATGCCAGTAGCCGGAACCGGTTTTTCAAATGCATAAAGTACAATGCATAAAACCGCACATCCGTAACACAAAATACCCGCGACTCCGCTCGGACTAAAAAGAATCCGTCCCACATCTTTCGCACGCACGGCATTGATGATATTTAAGACCATCGCAGCCAGGATCAGAAACATTCCAAATCCGATCGCTAACATCAGTGTCGTCATAATGTTATCCATCGGACGCATCCACACGGGCTTTAAGATATCCTCGAATCCAAACACGCTGCCATACATAAAACCGAATACCGTAGACCAGATGCCTGCTAACGATAGAATTGCTCCAAGGTTCATGTGCCTGATCCGGTAAAAAACAAATCCTCCGATCAAAAGGCACAGTCCCTGCCCGACATCCCCGAACATGATCCCGAACATCAGCGTGTAGGTAAGCGCAATAAATATGGTTGGATCCATCTCCTGGTATGCCGGAAGTCCGTACATTTCCACAAACATCTCAAACGGCTTAAACAGCGCAGGATTCTTTAATTTTGTCGGCGGACTGACGGACATATGCTCCTCCACATCCTCCTCCATCACATGGATCTTTGAATCTTCCGCCGTCTCTTTTTCTAATTTTCTGGCATCATCTGCGCTCATCCATCCATATAAAATGTAGTATTCGGTCTGCTCTCCCGGCTTTCTTCCGGGTGTCGTGCAGACTGCAAACTTACGCACATCAAAATTGTTGCAGTAATGCTCTAATGCGGCACATGCACCCGTGATCTTTCCGGCATGTTTTTCCAAGGTATCATGAAGCTGCTTTTTTAACTTCTGCTCTTCCTCGTCATATGCCTGTTTTTTCTGCAATGCCTCCTGATAAGCACTCTCCGGTGTTCCATCAAAAGAATCCGGTATATAGATGCGCTCAAAATGAAACGACAGACACACCGCATCTACTTCTTTTGCGTAGACTCTTGCACAAAATAGCCGCCCCACACATATGCCTCGTCACTGTCACATTCATAAAATAATACATGATCGGTATCATGGATATAGCGTTCGAGTTTCTGATAATGCTCTCTTGCGATTCTTCCAAAACGGAATGCGATAAACTGAAATTCCAGAATTTTTTTAAATTCGTAATCAAGCCGCCGAAACGGTGCGATCTGATCCATCAGGCTCTGATTCTCCATTCGTTCCTTCCGCATTTCCTCCTGCCGTTTCACGATCTCATCTGTCAGCCGGTATGCCGCTTCCACCACTTTTTCCGCTTCCGCTGGCTCCATTTTTACCGGCATGGCATAGTCTGCTGCCCCACCGGGCTCGTCCTTTAAGTGTTCCCACAACGCCTGTGCCTTTGTGCATGCATCCTTGTAGATATTTGTCTCTGCAAACGGTCTCACATGACCGGATATACCAAATCCGGATGCGGCATTTTCAAAATGTATCTCATATCTGCTCAGGTACTGCTCCATCACACGGTCGATATCATATTTCGGCCCGGTGATATGAAGCAGCTTCATTTTCTCTACCACTTGCACCCCTCCATCCCATCATCACAGTGTCTACCGCAATGATTCTTATACTTACATCGCAAAGATCAGATCACGGATCTCATACGGCGGTATACGGTAACGGATTCCTTCAAGTGCCGTCGTTAAAAGATCGATCTCGTGCTCTTTTTCATACAGATAACGCAGAACCGGTGCCACGGACATTGGATGCTTTTTGCATATTTTCTCATATGTCCTTATCATGACTCTCTCCCACGTCAGTTCATCCTCCGGCTCTAGCACCGCCTGTTTTCCACGAAAATATGCGGTCTGCCGGACAAATTCCACAAATTGCTCTGCAGTTTCCGTCTCTAAAAGCCGTTTCGTCTCAGCAGATCTCAATCGGCAGCTTACCGGGATCTGGTGTTTTTTCACATCCGCTTCTCCCATCGAATAAAACCGCTTTGCACGGTACATCCACATCAGATTCTGCCAGTCGATCTCTGTCCCGAAATCTGTTCTAAGATCTGCCTTGTCTCCTTATCGGAAACCTTTGTGATTTCTTTCCATACTTTTTTATAATAATAAATATCAAGTGCAAATGCATAATCTGCATAATTCTTTTCTGCTGCAGATTCTAATTCCTTTAACAGGCTTTCATATTCCGTTCCTGTCACCGCCTGTATCAGCTCCTGCACACTGTTTGCCGCCATCACCGCTTTTAAGTCAAAATCTGCATGCCGTTCAAAAAATCCTCCGCTTACGGTGATCTCCTGCCCGTTTCCCTCCATCGCAGACTGCAGACAGTTTTTTATCACATTGATCTCATAGCGTGAAAACACAAACTGCAATGCTCTTCTTGGCTGTACACCGGAAAACCGGTACAGCTTACAGTAATCCATATACAGCGAATCCCGGATCACCGCCTCCACCTGACCGCGGTGTGCCACTTCCCCGTGCCGTTCAAATACCGGCGCATAAGCAGGCTGCTCCCGCAAAAAAGCAATAAAGTCTGTCACAGACTCATATTCAGAAATTGCCGTATAATCATCCGCACCAAGCAGTCTTGCACGCATCGCTTTTGTCTTTGTCACAAGACCACTGTACTCTAACAGTCCTCCTGCCATCTTCTTCCCCCATTCCGTCACGCTGCTTTTTCTTCTCTGCCACCCGCCACGCACACATCAGGACTTATAATGCTCTCAAAAATCTTCTCCGCAAGAGAATCCTTCTTCTGCGCAAAATCCTCTTCTAACCGTCTTTTTGCCGCTTCATAATGTTCTCTCTGCCGTGTAATTTTAGTCTCAGCTTCGGATAAAAGCTGCTGTTTTATCTCTTCTTCCTGTTTTTGTCTCATGGAAGTATATCGTCCATCCATCTCACGTTTATCAAATTCTAACTGTTTTAACATCTTTTCTTTTTCTGCAGCTGCCTCCGTCAGAATTGACTCTGCCTTCTTTTCGATCTCATCAAGTTTCGTAATGATCTCATTCATGAATAACCCCCGTATCCTTTCTGCTGTCTATTACGTTCCCCAAAAATTACTGATATATTAATTATATTCATTTCTTAATCTGATAGCAAGGCATTATTTCCGCTATTTTTTCAGTCAATATGTAAAACAGACTCTTTTTTTCGACACAAAAGAAGGATCAGCCAACGTACCTCATTCCATTGACTGATCCTTCTTTTGTATCATTCATACAATATTTACTTTTTTGTTCCGCTATGCTTCTGCAGACCTTTGTATTCTGGCTGTAATATCTCTTACCTCTGCCATAATAGCCACATACATTTCATGCTCTAATCCCACTGGCGACATATGCGGGCACTCCTGTTTCATGCGATATGCCTGTACTAAAAGTCCCCTTTTCATGTCTTCGAGTTCCAAAAGCTGCTCTCTGCTCATAACGCCTCTCCATCTCCTGCTCTTATTCTATACTGTCATCTCTGACCTACCTGAATATGATAGATCTTTTGTCATAAGTATAACCAGATGCCGTGCACGCACCTATGACATAATAGCATATCTGGTAAAATTTAGGACCTCAACTTGTTCGGCAATTTCACCAAATTTTAAAGATGGATTTTCCTGTTTTGCCTATTTACAAACTATCTTTTATTCATTTGTTACAACGCCATCAGCGTTTGCAGCGCCTCTTTTTTAACAATACAATCTCCGTGTTCACGGATATAGGAAATTTGTCCTATCTCTGAAATTCTGCCCGCATCGTACTCGACTGCACCGAATGCAAACGCCCTCATTTCGTCCCTCGGGAACTTCGAAAAGTCCATGATCAGATAGTATGCACCCTCTAACCGGTAAAGGCTGCTCTTTGGAAAAATCTCCTCAAAACAAGCTCTTCCCATGCGTGATGCCTCATCCAAATCAAAGAACCTGAGTGCGCAGATCATCTGCCGTTTTTTCAGCTCTTTCTGTTGTTTTGATGGCTTCTTTTTATTTTCTTTTTCCTGTTTCTCTTCTGCTACTCTCTGTTCCTGTGTGTCCTTCTTCTGGTCTAAGAATGCGTCTAACACTCCCTGACGTTCTTCTTTGCTCAGGTTTCTAAACTCCTGCATTTTCTCCGGTGTCATCTGCCCAACCAGATCCGAAATCGCATCCATCAGCTGCTGAAAACTCAGATCGGAATCTCCGCCAAATGTGATTGCCATGCTGTGATCGGAAAGCAGCTCTGCTTTTACCATCGGAGAAATATTTTCAAGGCTGATATTCTCCTGTTCCTCCACGATTTTTAAAACAACACGCATAAACTTCTGTGTTGCTTCTCCATTGCCAATGATCTCATCAATATCAAATCCCATCTCCCGGATCTCGTCCTCGGTCAAGGCACATCTGATTTTATTTTCTCCTACGCGCTTTATTTCCATGTCGTATTCCCCATTCGTATCTCATATGTAAATTTTATTACTATTATCCTATTTTTTTCGTTGTTTGTAAAGTTTAGTTTACTGCATCTGCAGCTTCACTTTTACAATGCGCTCCACAGATTCGTCGATGCGTTCCTCCGTAATCGTTCCATCCTGTACCGCCTGAAGCAGTCCATTATATGCTGTCTCATAATCCTGCGGCATTAAGATCATATCCACGCCTGCATTGACTGCCATGACTGCTGCCTGGTCTGCCGTGTAGTTTCCGGTAACTGCACCCATATTCATGGCATCCGTGATCACGATCCCCTGATAGCCGAGCTGCTCCCGCAGCACATTACTCACCATCATCTGTGACAGGGATGCCGGTGTGTTATCCCCGACTACCTGTGGAACGGAAATGTGTCCGACCATCACAAACGATACACCGTTTTCCACCGCTTTCTGGAATGGAACAAGTTCCGTCTGCATCAATTCTTCTAAGGACTTGTCCAACGTCACCGCTTCGTCATGGGAATCCCCGGAGACACCTCCCTGACCCGGAAAATGTTTTACTGCGCCGAAAACGCCCTGACTGCTTAGTCCCTCAAGTTCTTTTGTGACCATATCTGCCACCATAGACGCATCCGAACCAAACGATCTGGTTCCGATCGCTGTATTACCCGGATTGGTGAGAACATCTGCTACCGGCGCATAGTCCACATTAAAGCCAAGCTGTTTTAAATAGGTTCCGATCGTAACACCGGCATCGTATGCTTTCTGCGCATCACCAGCCGCACCGATATCACTCATGTTTCCAACATTTGTCACGCCAAATGCTTCATTTGCCGCTACTCTTGCAACCGTTCCGCCTTCCTCGTCCACACTTAAGAATGCCGGCAGTCCCGTCCGCTCCATTGCAATGTTCTGCATATTGGTAAGCATTTCTGTCGTCTGTTCTGTACTGAGAAGATTGTCTGCCATATAGATCAGACCTCCGACCGGTCTGCTTTCATATGCTGTTTTGGTCGTATCTCCGGCCGCCGTCACACTGGTATATCCCGTCAGCGCTTCCGGTGTTATGACAAACATCTGCGCCACCTTATCCTCTAAGGACATCCCTGATACAGCTGCGCTGCCTGCTCATCTAACGGGTCCACGGCAGGTTCTGCCACGTCACTTCCATTCTGTGATGTCTGTGTATCATCTGAAATTTCCGTGCTCTGTGTGTCCGGTGTCTTTACTTCCTTTGTGCCCTTTGGCAAAAACTTATGCAGGGCAGCTGCCGCCCCAATGATCATTACTGCCAAGACCAGTACAAATACGGTAACCACCACTGCTGCATGTTTGAACTCATCCTGTCTTTTCTGCCTTCTTTCTTCCTGATTCATATCTTCTCCATTCTAACAAAATCTGTAACCAAAATTCACTTTTCACAAACTTACCGCCATTATAACAGATGTCATTCTCACGGTGCAACCCACGCCTCATCAATTCCATCCTGTTTCCACTGGTTCTGTTCCTCGGAATATCCATTTACCAGCAAATACTGATATTTACTGACTGTTTTTAAAGCATCATATACATAGCGCAGCGGTATATAATTCCGGTTTCCATCAGGATCCGCCGGGTCTGCAAGAAACACTTCATCGGTATCTTCCTTATAAAGACTGATATTTACATAATGACCACCCGTCTTTTTCCAGTAAGTATTGTCATCATGGCTGCTGACCAGAACAACTACACTCTTTGCAGATCTGACCTGATCCCGAAAAGTTTCGTAATCCTGCGGCTTTGTGTATAGCTCCGCATCAAATCCACATTTGCGCATGACAGTTTTCATATCGCCCCAGCCGATCGCACCGATCTTTTTCGTCGGTGTGTAACCGGAGACCTCTCTTGCATACAAAAACATGTCCCACGGCGAACAGGTATGACCTGAAAATGTACTGTATATATTTGCCATACAGCACAATCCGCACCCGAAATTGCCAAAATAATTGCCGCGCACATACTGATTGCTCCATTCACCGGACCATGCCCGTCCCTCTCCCCAGGACTTTGGTCCCTGTAAAAATGAATAAACATCCGACTCATCAAAATATCCCCGGTTTGCGGCAGCCACCAGAATGTCCTTATTTTTTCGATCACGGCATACTCTTCCCCGTCTAATTTTGTAAAAATCCCGGCATACAGTCTGACTGCCGGCACATACTCCGGTTCGGCGACTGCCTTCTCTGCCACCGCTCCCATCTCTTTCGCACTTTGCTGCACAGACTTTTCACCGGAACCATACGCTCCTGTGATCAGCAGAAATGTTCCGGCTAACACTGCATAAAATGCGTACTCCTTTCTTTTCTGACGACCCAAATATCCAATCCTCCCAATTCTGAACTGTTTTATATCGTAAAATATCTTATCCCATTTCGTACGAAACTTCTCTGTATTATGTTACCTTGTAAGAAGTCTTAATTCAAGCAAAGATTTTCTTAAATTATTTACTTTACTACTCGTTTTTTTTCGGCTACAATAAAGCGGTATCCTGTAATGATGTTACAAGCATCTGCAGACACTATTATTTTGAAAAGAGGTACGCAATTATGGCAAATCCAATCGTTACGATTGAAATGGAAAATGGCGATATCATGAAAGCGGAACTGTATCCGGAAATCGCCCCGAATACTGTCAACAACTTCATCAGTTTAATTAAAAGCGGTTATTATGACGGACTGATCTTCCACCGCGTGATCAAAGGATTCATGATCCAGGGCGGATGCCCGGACGGAACCGGCATGGGTGGGCCTGGCTATGACATCAAAGGTGAGTTTTCCCAGAACGGTTTCAAAAATGACCTGAAACACACAGAGGGCGTTTTATCCATGGCAAGAGCTATGCATCCGGATTCCGCCGGCAGCCAGTTCTTCATCATGCACAAAACTTCTCCACATTTAGATGGAGCTTATGCGGCTTTCGGCAAGATCACTGAGGGAATGGATATCGTAAATAAGATTGCAGAGACAGCAACTGATTACAGTGACAGACCATTAGAGCCACAGCGCATGAAACTGTTACCGTTGAAACTTTCGGTGTAGATTATCCGGAACCGGAGAAATGCTAATCATTCTATTGTCATAAACAAAGAAGTGTATGTCGGGAATCACCGAACATACACTTCTTTTGTTATAACCTATATTTTTCACTGTTTCAGGATCTCGTCCCCACAGCTGTTTCTTCTTATTTCAAAGGAACCAGTTTCTCTTTTCCGCCCATGTACGGCTGTAATGCCTTCGGTACATTGACGCTTCCGTCCTCATTTAAGTTGTTCTCTAAAAATGCGATCAGCATTCTAGGCGGTGCAACAACCGTGTTGTTTAAGGTATGTGCAAAATATTTGTTTCCATCGGAACCTTTCACACGGATCTTTAAACGTCTTGCCTGTGCATCTCCTAAGTTTGAGCAGCTTCCGACCTCAAAGTATTTCTTCTGTCTTGGAGACCATGCCTCAACATCACAGGATTTTACCTTTAAGTCAGCAAGGTCACCGGAGCAGCACTCTAAAGTACGAACCGGGATATCCAGACTGCGGAATAAGTCTACCGTGTTCTGCCATAATTTATCATACCACGTCTTAGATTCTTCCGGTTTGCAGACCACGATCATCTCCTGTTTTTCGAACTGGTGGATACGGTATACACCACGCTCCTCGATACCGTGTGCACCTTTCTCTTTACGGAAACATGGAGAGTAGGAAGTCAGTGTGTATGGAAGTTTTTCTTCGTCGTTAATCGTGTCGATGAATTTACCGATCATGGAATGTTCGGAAGTACCGATCAGATAGAGATCCTCGCCCTCGATCTTGTACATCATCGCATCCATCTCGTCAAAGCTCATAACGCCCGTAACAACGTTGCTTCGGATCATAAACGGCGGAATGACATAAGTAAATCCACGGTCGATCATGAAATCACGCGCATAGGAAATCACTGCAGAATGAAGGCGCGCGATATCACCCATCAGATAATAGAAACCGTTTCCTGCAACTTTTCCTGCCGCATCAAGATCAATACCATTGAAACGCTCCATGATGTCTGTGTGATATGGGATCTCGAAATCCGGTACGACCGGATCGCCAAATTTTTCGATCTCTACATTGCAGCTGTCATCTTTTCCGATCGTACGGACGGATCGATGATGTTCGGGATCGTCATCATGATCCTGGTTACTTTCTCCTGCAGTTCTTTTTCCTGCTCCTCTAACTCTGCAAGACGTGCTGCATTGGCATTTACCTGTGCTTTTACTGCCTCTGCCTCATCTTTTTTCCCCTGCCCCATCAGCTGTCCGATCTGTTTTGACAGTTTATTTCTGCTTGCACGCAAATCGTCTGCTTCCTGCTGTACAGCTCTTGCCTTTGCATCAAGTTCAATTACCTCATCTACTAACGGAAGTTTGTGATCCTGAAACTTATTTTTAATGTTCTGTTTTACAACTTCCGGATTCTCTCTTAAAAATTTTAAATCGATCATCGTTCTCCTCTTTCTGCGGAACCTGCCGCTTCTTTTTGTAAATTTCTGATTTTGCCGGACAGCAAATCTCTGTCTGACATTTTTCCTGATAACACAAAAAGCCTTCCGCCCTGTGTGCCATCCTGCACATGGGACGAAAGGCTATAAATCACTCTTCCGCGTTGCCACCCATCTTGTCACTGCAGCATTCTTATCCAAAGCTTTTTGTGGAAATCCTTTTGCAATGACCTCTCGATTCGTATGCTATGGGATACGACCCCGTGACTTTCATCACTGACTCCGGAAGTGGAAAGGCATTTTCCTGTACCGGTTCTCACCATCCACCGGCTCTCTGAAACATTCCTGCTGCCGCAGCTTCCATCACTGCCAATTTCTGACGTTATTATACACTCATTATTTCCGTAATGCAAGTCTAATATACCCTGATTTTTTCTTCCAGCTCTATTGCACGCTGTGCCCAGGTATGCTTTTCTGCTGTCTTTTCCACTCCCCGCATGGCAATGTCTCTCATCTGCTTTTCATCTGCCAGCAGGTCTTTGACTTTTACCGGGAGCTGCTCTAAATGCTTCAGATCATAATAGGAAACACCCTCACCCTCTTTTAACTCATCACTGAGGTACCGGCTGGTATCCGAGACACAGACTGCCCCGTTTAAAATAGAATTAAACACACGGTCATGCGCACCGTCCTTAAACCACGGCATCACATTGACCGAGATCTTTGCGTGCGAAAGCTGCTCTAAGCAAGTCAGGGAATCAGTCTGCGGATGGATCCTCACATTCTGCATGGCAGAACATTCAAGTTCCTCCCAGCCTTTTCCAATGACATCCACGGTGATTCCCGCCTCTGCCAGTGTCTTTATGACCATTCCGCGCCAGTAGTTGCGGACATACAGATCAATGAAGATCATCTTGTGCATCACAAGCCGGAAATCATCCGGTGCAACTTCTCCCATCTCCCGCTCACAGTGGCGCAGTGCTGCCTCCTCAACTGTCTGGTCCGTCTTTTCTAATAATTCCTCAATGATCCCGCGGTAAAACGCCGCATACTCATCATTGATCCAGTTGATATGCTGTTCAAAAAACGAAGGCGGTGTATAATTTCCGGTCATGATCACATCGATATCCCGTTTTTCATAAGGTACCTCAAGTGCCCCGTCAAGCCCGGTTCCCGCTAACGGAAGAAATCCAAAACTTTGATATTCGGGATAATATTTTAAGAAATATGCCTCCTGTTTCCGGTCAATGCTGATGTGATGATATCCTTTCGGCAGATCATGCAGGCGGTTATCGTAATAGTAAGGATGATCCGCCGCTATATTGTAACACGGGATCTTATACTCATCCCACACATAACCGCTTTTTTCACTGTAAACGCCATCTTCCTTTTCGAGTCCCTGAAAAATTGAACGTGATCATCACGGTCTCACCGGGTTTTATAAATTTTCTCAGCCTTTTGGCACTTCCCTTTTCATCTTTCAGGTTGTAGAAGAACACTGCATATCCCATTTTTACAAACTGTTCTGCCATCTGTTTTGAGAAATATGCGAGCGTCTCCACGCCCCCTTCAAACATCACGATTTTTTTCACGTTAATCTCCATTTCAGATCTGCACCGCTGTCAAAGTGCTTATTCGTGGCGCAATGCGTCGATCGGATTTAAGTTTGCCGCCTTATAGGACGGGAAAACTCCGAATACGATACCGATGACCATGGAAAACAGTACAGAACCGATCGCTGCCGGAATACTGATCGCAACCGGCATCGTTGTCACATAGGAAATGATCTCCGCTAATATAATACCTACGATCACACCAAGCACACCGCCTAAACTCGTAAGCACCGCTGCCTCCGTCAAAAACTGATTCAGGATTTTTGACTTTCTTGCACCGATCGCCTTTTTTAATCCAATTTCCTGTGTACGCTCCGTGACGGATACCAGCATGATATTCATGACACCGATACCACCGACGATCAGGGAAATTCCCGCAATCCAGATCAGCATCGTATTAGTGGAACTGCTGAGTTCCTGAATCTGCTGTGCCTGCTCTAACAGGTCTTTTGCTTTGTACTGGATCGTATCATCTTTGGGTGACAGATAATTATTGAGCACATCTGCACATGCTTTTCCTGCGGATGTCATATTATCGGTACTGTCCACACGGATCACAACATTCTGCGGTTCATCATACTGATAGATGATCGGCCAGGTCGTATTTGGAATATAAATAGAACCTGCCGTATCCTGTGCATAGGTATAATAATCATCAATGGAATTGATGACCGGCTCGAACACCTTCGCCTTTGTCACGATTCCAATTACCGTATAAGGCTCTTTCTGGATCTCGATCGTATTTCCGACCGAATCTTCTCCCTGGAACAGGCATTTGCGGAATCCGTATCCAATATAGCTACTTTCTTATACTTTTTGAAATCCTCATCCGTAAAAGCACGTCCCTCTTTCATAATGTAATTGCAGGTATCAAAATAACTGTTATCGATTCCGCGCACATATCCACCGGAAAAAGCAGTATTTAAATGATACACTCCGCTGTAATCCTGTCTGCTTAAATAAGCAGAAGCATTTACTACATGGTCAAGATCTTTGATGTCACTCATGACATCGTCTGTTACAAGCGGCACTCCCTGCGGCACTCCGTTGTAATCCATCTCGTATTCCCACTCGCCCTGGTAAAGAGATACCTCGACTGTATTCTCTCCAGAACCGATCAGGTTTTCTTTGATCTGTTCGTTTGTTCCTTTGATCGTCGATACGATCGCAATGATTGCTGCGATACCAATGATAATTCCAAGCATGGTCAGAAAGGAACGCATCTTGTGGGACCAGATTCCCTGAAAAGATAATCTTATATTCTCAAACATCCTGTTCCTCCTGATTAATATTCAATGTCTTCATCCTCTGTCACTGCTGCTCCCTCAACTGCTGTCTTTCCATAAGGGAAAGCAATCTTGTCATCCTCTGTCAGTCCTGATTTGATCTCAACTGCAGTACCATATACTGTTTTTCCGGTTACAACATATTGTTTTTTCAGATGATCACTCTCATCCGCGATCATAACATATGATTTTCCATCTTCCTGTCTCACATATGCCTTATCAAGGTAAATTCCGCCTGTTTCTGACTGATTTGTCTGAATTGCAAGATCCACATATTCTCCATTTTTCAGTGCAGAACTGTCTTCCATATATGCAGTATACTGATAATAAGAAACATTCGGATTTCCTTCTCCCCAGGAATTGCCACTCACAGGATAATCCGATACGCTCGTTACGGTTGCCTCAAATGTCATTCCTGATTCCCATGAATTTGCGGTAACAACCGTTCCCGGTTTGACTTCATCTAACAAAAGTTCGCTGATCGTACCGCTCACGTACAGTCCGTCATCCCCGGTTACCACAAGAAAGGCATTCCCATCATCCTGTTTCTGATCCGGATCTCCCACAGATTTCACAACACCATCAAGTTTTGCATAAACCACACCATCATTGATGCTGTCCTGTAACGTTTCCAGCTCCAGTTTTAACTTGCGAAGCTGTATATCCAGTTTTTTTACTTCTGATTCTTTGTCATTGATTGCCTCTGCAAGTTCTTTTTCGGTATATCCTTCCGGCTCTTCCCAGTCATCTTCATCGTTCCAGTTATCTTCATTCTCAAGTTCATCCAGATAATCCTGAAGACTTTTTCCAACTTCTTCTCCTGAAAAACATACCAGGACCGGCTTTTATCATAGTCCATAGGCATGGTACTTCCATCGACATCTTTTACATTCGGTGAAATACTGTCATCTGCCACAGGCTCATATTTCTGTACTGTAACTTCTTTTGTGTCACCATTCGACTCAGTACTGTCATCCACCACTTCATCTCCTGTTTCCACACTTTCAAACACCATTTTCCCATCGCTGTCTTTTTTGCAGATAATAAACTTACATATTTTCCATCCGTATAGGTGCCATCTGATTTTTTCTGCGGCCGCAGCGAATTGTAAAAACTTCCATATGCAAAAACATCTTTATTACAATAATAAATGTAAGGATTCTCTGCTGTCCCATCTGCCGTGTCTTTATTATATGGCTCCGAATCTTCCGTCACATAATTATAAATGCGGTTATCCTTCGCATCCTTTTCCGGCAGTGACTCTATGTAGGCTTTCTTCTGCTCTAATTCCTGCAGCTTTTTATTTATGTACGAGGATGCAGTACTGGCAGTAGAAGGCCGTGTCTTATCCACCGGTTTTGTGTTTTTTAATGACTCTAAAGAATGCTGTGCCTTCGCAAGACTGTTTTCTGTTGTACTGATCTCAAGGTTTTTCCTCTGGATATCGATCTCTGCCTCCGATGTATCATACTGGATCAGCGGATCTCCCTCTTTCACTGTATCGCCTTTTGAAACATAAACCTCCTGCACTTTGTTGGAATCATCTAAATATACTTCCTGGGAAGAATCATTCGTCACAACACCATAGCTTGTTTCAGAGTTCCCATAATATCCATAGTTTAAACTGGAAACAGACTGTACTTCTGCCACCAGATTCTTCTTCTGATACGACTTATAACCATAAATTCCTCCGGTGACTGCACCAACAGTGACGGCAAGTACGACAATGACTGCGATTACTTTTTTTAATTTCATGATGCATCCTCCTTTTCATCGCCCTCAAAAATCTCCCCGTCAATGATTTTCACCATGCGTTTTGCATTGGATGCGATATGCGGATCATGTGTGATCATAACGATCGTAACACCCTCTTCATTGAGTTTCTGGAACAGTTCCATGATCTGCTCTCCTGACTTGGAATCAAGTGCTCCGGTAGGTTCATCCGCAAGTAAGATCTTTGGATTATTGACCATTGCTCTCGCAATCGCAACCCTCTGTTTTTGTCCACCGGAAAGCTGCGTCGGACGAAAGTCCACCCTGTCACCAAGTCCGACACGTTCCAGTGCTTTGATTGCACGCTCCCTGCGCTCCTTTTTTTCACGCCGGCATAACTAAGCGGCAGTGATACATTTTCCACCGCAGTCTCTCTCGGCATCAGATGAAAACTCTGAAATACAAACCCGATACTGCGCAGTCTTAAATCTGACAGCTGCTTGTCTTTTAACTTTAAGACGTCCTCTCCTGCCAGCTCATAAGTCCCGCTCGTCGGCTTATCCAGACAGCCTATGATATTCATAAGTGTTGTCTTTCCGGAACCGGACGGTCCCATGATCGCAACATACTCTCCCTCTTCCACGGTAAGACAAACATCTTTTAATACCGGAACGACCAGCTTATCCTGCTGATAATCCTTGTAAATATTCTGCAGATTCAGTATCATTCCCCTACCTCCATATCATTGGAATCATCATAGGAATCATCAGAATCCTCATAGTCAGAATCATCGTAATCAGAGTCATCATATTCCGCATCATCCGCAGAATCGTCATAATCAGCTCCGTCGTAGTCTGATCCATCTTCCATATTGCCATTGATATAATTCTGCATGCCATCATCAATCATCATTTCCGTGTCGTACATTCCGTTTTCATACATCATCTCCGTACCGTAATCAAGCATCTCAGTGCCATAATCAAGCATCTCGGTGCCATCCTGATTATAAAGAGGCGAAGAATAATCGACCTCGCTCACATCTGTCACGGTCGTTACACCCTCATAGAGTCCTTCCATCGGCCATGTGATATAATCGTCCAGCGAAAGTCCGGATAAGATCTCATACTCTGCAAGATCTTCATCGTATTCACCAAGTTCTACATAACGTTTTTCCAGACGTTTCTTATCATTTGCCGCCCAGACATAAGCACCGCTGTCATCCTGAACAATATAGTTGGAATATAGCCAGATTCCTTCTTTCTGCTGATCGTCCTGACCTTCGTCAAGTTCAATATATACATGCTGTCCTAACAGCAATCCCTCTGCAGATGGAAGTTCCACATAAAACGGGTACTTTGTTGCAGAGACACTACTGTCTGAAGATGAATCGTCATCACTTTTCTGCACGTTATCTGTATCAATCTTTGAAATCGTTCCATTCCATGTCTGACTTTCATCCACCCTCGAACGTATGATGACCGCCTGTCCATCTGAGATCATCCATACATTCTGCTCATCGATACTTCCTTTTACACGGTATTCACCTGTCTGAAGAATCGTCATAAACGCAGCATTATTGCCATTACTGTCTGTACCGTTCTCGTTGATTTCCTTTACCACGCCGGATTTTTTGCTGACAACAGACGATGCATCGATCTGGTCTTCATATTTTGATATTTCAAGGTTCTTGCTCTCAAGATCAAGTTTATTCTCCTCGATGGAATTTTCCTCCGACTGAATATCTGTCGTCAGTGAAAATTTATCGTCCTCATCTGTCGTTTTATTTAATTCATCGGTCAATGTGGCTATCTTTTTATTGGAACTGTCAATCTCATTCTGGATTCCCTCGAGTTCAAGTTTTGCCTGTTTCACCTGCATCTCAAGCTCACTGGTATCATAGGTGACAAGTGTCTGCCCCTCTTCTACCTCATCCCCCACTTTTACAAGGATTTCTTTGATGGTACGTGACGAATCCACATTTACCTCATAACTGTCCTGTGACTCCACAACACCATTATACCGGTTGGTGTTTCCTGTATATGTATTCATAATCTTGGAAACTTTTTCAACATACACTTTATCATCCGATTTTCCCGACTGTAAAAACGGAATCTTCTCTGCAACTACATCAAATGCCTCTGTTGCCACATCTATCACATTGTCACGATAATAATAACCGGTTCCTCCAACTGCTCCAATCACTGCAATGGTTACAACCGGGATAATTATTTTTTTCTTTTCCATAGTTCCTCCTTAAATGTCCACTGTCTGCATCCTGCTCATCAGACATCCCGTATTATAGCATTTTCCTACTTAATATATAGATGAATATTATTAATTCTTTTTTAAATCAAAAAAATGGTTTTTTCTCCAAAATGCATGATTTTCAGCTTTCATTATAACTTTTTCAAAAAATTTGTTGACAAATCCTGTTTCCCATAGTATGATATCGAATGTGTCTGACAGACAGATACAAAACAATTTACATATGCGCGAGTGGCTCAGTTGGTGGAGCACGACCTTGCCAAGGTCGGGGCCGCGGGTTCGAGTCCCGTCTCGCGCTCTTCTCTTAATGATGGGGAACTTTGGTTTACAAGGTTTTCCATTTTTTATTGCAATGTAAAAATTAATTACACTTTTTTACTGATCACACAGTGCTTTTTCAAAGCTTTCCTGCGAATTTGTGAGTGGGGTTTCCGTTTAAATTTACTCTGCTTTCACTCTGATCCACACATAACAGACATCCACCAGATGAACGGGCTAAATTTCCATCTTTCAAACCACTTTCACCCATTATTTTCTATTTTCAACTTCTTCCTCTATCATTTTGGGCGAAACTCCTTCATTTCTGCTGTTTTCACCCTGACTTTTTGATTTTCGTGGGCTATTATAATGAAATCTCATCCTTTTTCACCCATTTTCTTGTATGTTAAATGAATTTCTATTATAAAATGGATGAAATCACCTCTATCTTCTATATATTTCGCCCATATTTAATTTTTATCTCATCCAAGAGCAAATAATAGAATGCGCGCTCCGTGAACATTCTATTATCATGAATAAGAAAAAAGATCCAGTAAAAACTGAATCTTTTTTCAATGCCGGCAATGGGACTTGAACCCATACGATGTTGCCACCGCCAGATTTTGAGTCTGGTGCGTCTGCCATTCCGCCACGCCGGCTTATTCTGTTTTCGAATTGCTCGAACAATAGACATCTTATCATATCATGTAATAAATTGCAAGCAATTTTATTTTAACATTTGCTGATATCATATAAAGAATTTCATACAATGCTATTTTAACATTTGTTGATATCATGCAAAAATTTCATACAATGGTATTTCCTGATTGTAGCAAAATCCGAAGGTTCACGTTAATCCTTCGGATTTTTTTGATAGTCACTACTCTTCACCAACTCCACTGATTGCAGTTCTCTGTACGCTTTGACACCGTTCTCCACAGTCGTTGTTTCAAGATAAGTAACGCCATTGATCACAACTGTCTTTGTTGTTGTGGTCTCATCATCGCTGTCTCCACCGCCTCCGGTATTTCCAGCCGCACCGGTTCCGGATGCTGTGTGATCTGTCCGGATGTTCCTGTTCCGGATGTCTGTCCTGCGTTTTCTGAGTAACTCTGGGACTGACCAGCTTCTGCTTTTGTTTTCTGGATTTCTTTTAAGATATCATTATAATTTTCACTTGGCATTACTGCATCGGAACTTCCGATCGTCGATACATAACTGTCTGCATCTTTGCTGTCTGCATCCTGTGTAGAAACATTCTGTGATGCTGTCTGATTTTTTAATAACTCAGATACTTCTCCACAGTAACTCAGATATTCATCAATTCTCAGTGACACCCCTGCTGTTTTTTCTAAACAATTTCTAAATAAATATTCCGTTGCTTTTATCACAGCCTCAGATTCTGAAATGCCCCAAACACATCGAGTGTCCCATATCCCCACTCTCTGTTTGGATAGGTCCGGTTTTCCGGTTTAGCCGTGCCGCGGATCAGCATATTTTTGATGGAAGTATTCGACATGACTGTATTGTTCTGATCCACGATCGCCCACTGCATGATCTGCGCGCAGGCTCCTGCCGTGATCGCAGCAGCTGCACTTGTTCCCGTAAAGGTGATAAAGTTACCAAGAAGCCCGGACCATAGACATCCACTGCCGGTGCCACAAAATCCGGTTTGATCTCCCCGGTTATCGTATAACCCCTGCCGGAATCCGCATAGATACTGGTATTTGATGCCTGATAACCGCCCACCGTGATCACCTGCCTTGCCGCACTCGGAGAAGTCAGTGTAATCTCCGGATTGGAACGAAGAAAAAAATTATTTCCATCCGTCAGCTCCCGCAGCGGCAGCCAGAGATGATAGTTTCCCGTCACTGTCAGCTGCGGGAAAATGCGTATCGTCCACAATCCCGGTGTCGGTCGGATAAAACGGAAAAATATGAGCTGGCTTGCCGTCTCTTTTGTATCGATCCGGTAATCCACCGTAATTGTTGTTCCCTCAAAAATAAAATTAAACTGCTCTGACGCTCCACGGCGCACCAGAATCCGTGGAATCTGCTCCCCCGAAGGCGATATTATGGTGACTGCATACAGTTCCGGTGCAGATGCCCACAATTCCACAAAAAGCCTTTTGTATTTCCCTCCACCGTGATCTCCGCATCCTCATGTTCCATCTCTCCAATGATACGCCCCTGAAAATGATGTCTTGCATTGGCCTCATTTCCAGTTGCAGTCACGACCACACGCTTTCTTCTTCCACAGATATAATTCAGATAAGATGGCAGAAATCCCTCGCTTGCATGACTTCCTGCACTGTTTCCAAGTGCCACACAGATGACAAGCGGACGATTTAAAATATTTGCAACTCCATTTAAATAGGAAACCGCCATCATAATGTCGTTTTCCTGATATGCCGGAACGCCGTCTTTCACAAAAAAGAAATCCCGAAGATACTGTTTTGCCTCCTTTAACTTTACCATGATGATCTCAGACTGCGGCGCCGCCCCGATAAAGTCACCGTTTTCACTCTCACTTCCACATGCCACTCCTGCAAGAAATGTGCCATGTCCGTTCATATCACGCGACGGCACCACATCATACGGATTTTCCGAAAGCAATGCCGCATTGATCTGTTCTCTTGTATAATCTGCTCCATACAAAATACCAACAGGCGGCGTTCCATCCTGTATGGTCTGATCCCAGATACGGACGATCCGGCTGCTCCCGTCACTGTATCGAAATGCCGGATTTGTATAATCAATACCGGTATCAATAAAACCTATCAATACACCTCTTCCCTTTAAGGCGAGAACGGGCTGGTTCTGCATTTTTAAAATACCGGACACCTCAAGTGCAGTCTGATCCAACAGCCCATAACACTTTGGAATCTCTGAATAAGAATAACTGCCTACACTAAGCGGAGGCAGTCCCTCCCTTGGATAATAAAAAATATCATATCCTTCATCAATTCTCTGGATACACGCCCCTGCGATCGTCTGTTCATTCGTTTCCTCATAAGATACAATAAAATCAAAAATTCGTCAGAATACACCTGTTCCCTGCAATCCGCCATAAATAAAAACTCCGTCATCTATTCAATTACTAAATAGATGCCGGAATTTTTTATTTTAGAACCACAAATATTATTCTAATTCGAATTTCTGTACAAGTTCATTTAATGTAACTGACTGTGCTGCCAGCTCCTCACTTGTTGCTGAAGTCTCCTCTGCCATAGCAGAGTTATCAGAAACCACCTGTGACATATCCCTGATGCCGTCACGGATCTGGTCGATACTCTTCATCTGGACATCTGCACCTGTGCTGTCTCCTGAATCATTCCGTTTGCAATACGAACACGCTCTACCGCGTTGTCCAAAGATGCAATGACATCATTTACGATCGTATTTCCCTTTTCAATCTCATCGAGTGATACGTTGATCAGGTTACGTGTCGTATTTACCGCATCGGCACTCTCATCTGCAAGACCGCCGATCTCTCCTGCTACCACTGCAAAGCCTTTGCCCGCCTCGCCTGCGCGTGCAGCTTCAATAGATGCATTCAATGATAAAAGATTTGTCTGGCTTGCAATATCTTTAATTGCCTTGATGACACCGACAACCTGTTTCGAGGATTCCTGAATTTTGTCCATTGCCTCACGCATCTGTGCCATCTGCTTCTTGCTGTCTTCCATTTTTTGTTCACCGTTTACCTTATATTTCAAAAGCTGTTCTGACTGATTGCTGATCGCAGTGCTTACACTGTCTGAAATATTCATATCCTGAATCATAGTATCAATCAGATCTGCATTCGGATGATATACAAAAGTTCCATCACTTGTCAACAGCATGGAATATCCATTTGCACCGATCGTATAATTCCCCATCATATTCATGACTGTGTCCAGTCCTACGTCTATTCCAACGACACCGACAACCGTATCTTTCTCGTCAAATACAGGTGTTACCGCACTTAAGATTGTTTTTCCTGTACTTGCAGCAACATAGGTCTTTGTCAGCATAGTTTCTCCTGTCTGCGTACAGCTGTACCATGTGCGGGTCGTACAGTCATAATCATCGCCGGAAATACCGCCTGCTGATGTAATGGATGCATTACTGTCCAAATCCGCCGTGAATACACCCTGAATATTTTCCGTGTCAAGTCCTGCCACTGCAACAAGCTTCTTTAGTACCGCTGGATATACCTCGTTCTCTGTCATTTTCTGTCCAGCTTTGGTAGTGGTCAGAATTGTCTGCACATCTTCATCCAGTGCAAGCTGTTTTACCATGCGTTCAAACGGTGAAAAATATTTTCACTTGAAGTGATATCGCTTCAGAATCCTGCCGCAGCTCTGTGTTGTTGGCTTTGATCAGCAGATTGTAAACCACCACTACTACCAGTACAGCAATCACTGCCATAACCACAATAATGGAGGCACCGATCTTGCTCTGGATCTGAAACTGTATGCCCTGTCTGTTTCCTGCTTTCTTATTTCTTT
>ENA-OQJH01000267-OQJH01000267.1-human-gut-metagenome-genome-assembly--contig:-NODE-267-length-30277-cov-2.057015_pt1 | contig 30277 bp, 37 predicted proteins | sample MGYA00242597_ERZ504763 | MGnify/ENA primary metagenome ERZ504763 (study PRJEB26092, sample SAMD00036359) | human gut metagenome | host: Homo sapiens | study: EMG produced TPA metagenomics assembly of...
ATAATGTAGTCTTTTAAAATATCTAGTTACAAAGATATATAATAAAATGGAAGAAACATTCAGAATTTGTTTTATTTCGTGATATTGGTATCGATAACTTATATGTTTGAGTGTAGTTGGTAACTAGGTGTAAAAGAATATATTAAAAGGGAAGCATATCTCCCGACATACTTCCCTTATCTTTAAGAGAGAATTTATTAATTCTGTAATGAACTAATTGATAAATGTTTATCTACAATATAGTTAATCTTTTACGCAACGTACTGAAAGGCCACGTTTTACTTGTATTCCTCCTTTATCAGAAGAATAACCTAACCCATAACTCATATTACTGAAATATACAGTTCCTGCTCCGTAAGTAGCTTGGTCTGTGCTCCAAAAGTCTGTTCTACTCTGTGACTTAGGCGTTTCAAAACTTCCGCTCTGATAACATTGTCCGGCAGGTATAACATTAAAGCCATAGGTGTCACGTGGACCTTTAGCGAGATCAGGATTTTCATCTATCATGCCGGATTCTCCCCAACCGTCAGCATCCAGTTTTCCTGTCAATGCTGACCAGACGTTTTTACAGTCTTTATCGGAGTATTTATTTCCTTCATCATCTGTCCATACATTACCTTCAACTGGTGCTAATTCATCTGCAACAAAATTTTCTAGTTTTTTCCACTCTGCTTTGCTGGGTAGATGCCATCCGTTAGGACAGATTCCTTGAATACCACTTGGTATGGCATCCGCATTTCCACCGGTTGCGTTCTTTTGGTTCATAGCGGCATACCAATTATACAAGACTCCGTATGTCTTGTATTCTTTCGTGCTTTAGCTGCATTTACATCTTTGCCATCATAGTTGAAAACAAAATAGAGCGGATCTCCATCACTGGTAGCGGCATCTTCCGGTTTGCTAACTGATGGTAAATAAGCCAAGTTCTCTGCCATCCATATTTGTTCACCAATTGTAACAATTTTGTATTCATGATTATCCCGTGGGTCAATCATCTTTCCTTCTTCCGGTTCTGGGGTTGGTTCGGTCTTTTTTAGTGTGACATTTACTTCACTTGTCGCCATGGCACCTTGATCGCCTTTGACGGTCAGTTCATTTTTAGTGCTCCTACGGCTTGACTGGCTTCGAATGTGTATTCATAACTAAATGGAACAGAAGTTACTTCTGAAATTTGTTTGTCTCCGATTTTAAGAGTAACATTCGATATTTGACCAATGTCAACAGTTGCTTCTCCTTTGATTGTCATCTTTTCAGCTATGTCTATCGTTGCTCCTTCAGTAGGAGAAGATATGGCACATGTTACATGTTGTTCTGGAGCGGGATCATTGTTGTCATCACCGCAAGCCGTTAGTCCTAAGACTAAAAATAAAAGGAATCCTAACTTCTTCATAATTGTATTTTTATTTAGTGAATAATAATATATGGTTAATCTTTGATACAACGAACGGGGAGTCCTACTCCCGGATTAAATTCTGCATTGGTTACAAATGTGTGGAGGTCTGACCACATACGTACGGTAATACCAAATTCTGGTCCCATTTGTACTCCCGCTGTCGAACTCCACCAACCGCACTGTAGGCTGAATGCATCCAATCTTCGTCGCCTGCACAAGCACGGAAACCTATAGGCAGACCATTGAATAAGGTTGCATTATTCTTTTCCATCTCAACTCCAACCCAGGTTGGCTGTGGTTCTATTTCTGTGTATTCCGGCATCATCCACATCGTTGTTGAAGCTAGAGCCTTTGCTAGGGCTGTTTCATCTACTTGACCATCATTCATAATTGCTGCCATTCCGGAATCTAATACATATTGAGATAATTTTTGCCATTCTTTTTGAGAAGGAATATGCCATCCATCAGGACAAACTCCTTTTATTATACGTGTTTCATCGGGACCTAAAGCCGTTTCGTTTTGTAGAGCAGCAGGTAGGTTGTAATAGGCTCCATATGCATTCAGGAAACCTTTTCCAAGTTCTGTTTTGCATCATTATCAAACATTACGTAATATCTTGGTTCGGTTGAGGACACATCAAACTGTTGCTCTGGTAGATAGCGTAAATTTTCTGCCATCCATAACTGGTCTGCAAGTTGTACGGTTTTGTATGTATTTCCATCACGGGTATCGGTTAGCACTTCTCCATATTGAGGGGGAGCAGGCCTGTTTCCTTGTTCTGTTGTCACTGTAATAGTTGCCAAGCACTACCTTCGTGATCTCCTTTAACTGCTAACTCAATTTTCAGTTCTCCCGGTTCGGCATCTTTGGAGAAGGTATACTCATAATAGAATGGAACTGAAGTGATGTCAGTGATAATCTCTTCCCCGACTTTCAGTTCTGCAGAATGATTTTACCATAGTTTGTAGTCCCTTCTCCTCTGATAATCAGTTTGTCTGACATAATAACGGTTGCGCCATCAGTCGGCATAAATATCTCACAGCTTACCTGTTGGTCCGGAAGTATTTCTCCTCCTCCGCCTGCGGTGCTGTTGTCATCTTTACAGCTTGCACCAAGTAATCCTAATGCCACGATAAAGCTAGTTAATAGTATCTTTTTCATATGTTATTGGATTATGTCTTCTTTAAATAGAATACAATTAATAAAAATGGACAGATTGTCTATAACTTTCTGTAGTTTTGCATCTTCATATACCCGGAAAACAAAACCGAAAGGATCACTTTCTTTTATTCCGGAAAAAGCGAAAACGAATGTTCCGTCTGTTAACATTACGGGGCCTAATGAGATTGTTACAGAAGGATCTTTTACATAATATAGGTCAGAGCTAAGAATTTCGAATGAGAGATATAAATTGTCCTCGAAGACTCCTAGGTTTTGACCGGCCCCAAAAGCCAGACAATTGTCTATGGCTTTTGCTTTCAGTTTGTAAGGCAATCCGGTTAGAATGTTTGAAAGCAGGTATGTTCCGTCTTCCTGTTTCTCAATGGTGACATCTTTCAAACCGTAATTCATTTGCCCGTCTGAAAACATGCCTTGCCATGTTCCGGTAAGTTCGTCAACATCATATTGTATTACCTGATAAGAAGCCGATCTGTCTTTTGCTGCCACATTGACAATAGCTCCTCTCATTTTTCTGGAGGTATTTTCTTTTACCTTGAAATTTATTCCCTTCGCATTCTGTTCAAATGACAACCATTCTTGAGCTTCTGCGGGTATGTCTATTGTATAATCGAAAGAACTTTGTAGTTTTATTGGCAGAGTAGCTGCTTTATTGTCGGTACGGAGCATCCATTCGTCTTTGCCGAAGATGAAAACAGCTCCGGATTGATTGATGTTGAATGCTTCTGTCTCTACTCCGTTACTGATTGTCAATAAAGCATTTCTACCGGAGTACCCGGTATTTTCTTTTACTTCGAATACCACTTCATTAGGATTTACTTCTTTCAGCACACACCAATCGACGTCAACATCTGCTGTTATATTTCCTGTTGACTGAAGTTGTATGTATCCTTTTCCGCCGGTAGCTTGGAAATTAGTATTTACAGCTTTGATTTCTAACTTGGATTCGCTGTTTTCCGTATCATTGCATCCCGCTATTGCTACGATGCAAAGTACAAATAAGAATATATTAAAAAGCTTTCTCATAATCGTATTAATTACTTTCGTTTTCTTTTACCATTAAGATTGAGTTATACCAGCTCCAGTAACCCATTAGTCCGGAGGTTGAATATTCATCAGATGAATAAGCCCAGATTATCAATGATGTAATTTCCTGGCTTGCTTTATCCGCAAAGTAAAAAGTGAAAGGGTTGCTGTTTGTCGTCACATTTATCAATCCGTTGCGTAGGCGTGATGGCAGACTTAATTCTGTGTGGGCATAGCCTTCCACACCTGCCGCGCACGCAAAGTAATAAGACGATGAAGAAGTCGAACTTATACTTTGTGAATCTAAAACTAGTTTTCCGCTGGCTTTGTCATACTGGAGGGTGAAGTTGAATCCGCCAATACTTTCAGTGTATAACTTTCTCCTCTGACTTTAGGAGAGATGGTTACAGATTGCGAAGTTGGCCCTTCGTCATAATCGTCAATCGTTGCAGTGTAGGTACCGATATAGTCTTCATATTGTAGATAGTTTTCGGGATAATATTCTTTAAGTACGATGTCAGTTGCTCCTGCGTCGGTACAAACAAATAGTCTGGACTTTCTATCCCATTTGAAGTTTTGGACTTCAAGTCCGTTGACATTGTACGGGGATTGTAACTTTAATCCTTTTTCTGTGTAGATATAGGGTAAACTTCTTGCACTACTATAATCGGCGCTGTAAGCGGAGAATGTAGCCATTGTGCCATTGTTGCGTATAAAGTAATTCAGTACTTGTCCGCCTTTCTCCATGCGGTATGTATTTAGAAAAGCATCTTTCTCAATGTTAATGATATCTTCAATCTGAATACGCCATGGTATATCTTTGGGCATAGGCGTCATCTCCATTATGTTTTTGTATTTTTTTCCTTGCAGAATTACTTTGTCGGGAGTTGCGCTCATTATAATAAACTCGTAATCCCCTCCTAGGTTCATGTTCAGCCTAAAGGACCTGAAAACATATGGATCAGTGGGTTGTATGAGTCGAAAGTGAGCATTGTGCTTTGTTCCGATTTTACTTGATACAGAGAGGTTATTATAGTTCCCGGTTTGTAGCTTTCTGCACCTGTTTCCGAAGCCATTTCTACTTGCTTCCCGTCAAATTTCATTAGTAAAGTGATTGCACCTGCAGAATAGTTGCTTCCTATGTAATATTCCAGTTTCCAGCCGTTCGGCACATCTTTAAGAATCTCCTGGCATTTGATTACATCGGCTGTGGCTCTATTGGCAGATGATTCGTCGAATATTTCTTCTTCGGAGAAAAGACAAGATTGCAAAACAATGCAGCCAATGCCAGAAGTGTGTATATGGATAGATATTTCTTCATAATTTTCATATTTTATTCAATAATACTTAAGTCTACATAGCCGTTTGCTATGTCATCCTGCGTCGTAGAACAATCTCGCGTAATTCGTCCAGATTGATTCCCCAGGTTTGTTCCATATAACTATAGACTATTTCGAATTTCTGCTTTATGAGTGCACGGCCGTTTTCACCGGCATTTTGCAGCATGTTATTCCAGTAGTCTTTGGTATTTGTGACATACACTGCGATGTTCTCCACAAAATCTTCACGTGATTCACTCATTGCATAAGGAGTGACAAATCCTTGTTGCCATGCATTGCGGTCGGCTCCCACCATATACCAGTCGCTACCGATGTAGCATTTTCCGTAATACGTCAAAGGCCGGATCATAGTTTTTAGTTTGATGCAGAATATGTGCGAACTCATGGTGCATTGTCTGGAAATAGTAGTCGTTTAACAGGTTAATATCTATTTGGTCGGGATTGATGTCATTTACATTGTATAATGTAATTTTCATGCCGCCTTCAGCTGTTCCTAATACCATAGTTCCATTGTCTTCATAGGCGGGGGAACCGATAAAGTGGATTGTCTTAGGAATATATTGGCGTAAGAAGTTCGGATTGCCTGTTGCTTCATCGTATGCTTCCAGCCACACATGTTTGATAATTTTAGCCAGTACCACAGACTTTTTGTATTCGGCAGGTGCTAATATGTGTGTCATGTCGCTCTCGTTATCTTCCATGCGATATTTTAATGCAATGTTGTATGGATGGGTATAATTGCCTAATATCCACTTGTCGAATGGGTTACGATCTACTTCTTCTGTGGAGAAAATGCTGTTTGCTTTGTCTACGTCTTCGTCATTGTTGCAAGCACCCAGTCCACAGGTCAATGTCATGATTAAACTGTATATGATGTATTTCTTCATATTTTTTCCTCCTAAAGTTATTTAGTCATTTCTTGGATTTGGTTGCATACCTGCTGTAATGACACTGGCCGGTAGCTGAATTGCACGTCTGGGGTCATTCGTGTCCATCTTGTCGGTGATATTCACCAAGGTATAACCTTCATAATAGCGGCGGTAGATTATAATACCATAGCGTTTTATATCTTGCCATCTAAGCCCCTCTTCTAAGGTTAGCAGACGTCTTGCATGTAGAATACAATGTATTAGATTCTCCTGCATTCCTTTTTCTACTACAAAATCCGGATGCAATTCCTTTTTTACTGTCGGAGCTTCCGGTGTGTAATATTTTAGTCGGGCATAAAAATCATTGATTGTCTCCTTGGTCAAAGTTTGGGTGTTTTTTGTAAAGGCTTTCTGCCAGGCATCTATATCGGCGGCAGCTTCGTCATTAACGTTTTAGTAACGTGTAGGCTTCAGCTCGGCAAAGCAATGCTTCGTCGGTGGTAAAAGCAGGATACAGCATATAGCCGATCCAACTGTTGCCGACGTGAATTGCTGATAGATAACTAAGCGGCGGAATCCGTCTTTATAGAGCCACCGGGTGAAAATGGGATCTGATGATAACTTGACTGATCTCCCCATGGACCTTCGGATTTACAACTTTCCGAAGCAGTAATATTGTTCATGCAATATCTTTCGCAGTTGGCATAACCCGGATCGGAAACCAATGGCCAATATGAAGCTGCTGATATTACCATTAGATTGGCACGGTTATCTGCATCTACATAGCGTTCGGCTGTATATTCTTGTTGGGAGATAAAGCTCCTAATGCAGCCCAGTCACGTAAATATTGGGACGCATTATTACCGAGTACTATATTGGCATAATTGATAACTTTCTGACAGTTGGAAAAATCCGGTTGTGTATAATATAGATAAAAGCGGGCTGCAAATGCATAAGCGGCCTTCTTATTAAAATGATATTTTACCCGTGAGTAAATATTGTCATCAATTAAAGGCAGTCCTTCTTCTAAATCGGCTGCAATATTTTCGTATACTTCAGCAACTGTTCCGCGTGAGTATTGTGGATTTACAGATGTTTCCGGTTCTTTTATGTAAGGTATACCCAAGTCTTTGTCCCCATTTGTACCATACGCTTTGCAGAATGTGGTAGCTAATACAAAATGATTGTATGCACGGCATATCAAAGCTTCGCCTTTTTGGCTGATAATGATTGAGGACTTCCCATCTGCTCAATAGCCGCCAAGCTTGGTTGCTGATGCAATCGAGTTATAACAGTCATTCCATAAAGCATGAGGAGAGTCCTGATTTTCTTCAGTCGTTTGTTGCCAACGGTACAAATGTTCGTTTAATCGGAAAAGGTAGCTGTATGCTCTGCTATTTTCATCGATATTGTCACTGTAAAATTCTCCTATGTGGCAGTTGGTAGTCATAGGATATGCAGATACCAGAACTTTAGTAATACTTTCTTCAGTAGTCAATTCGGTTCGGTTATCCGGCATTTCATCTAAAAAGTCACTACAGGAAGTTGTTCCCAAGAATAGAGCTGAAATGAGTGTTGTATATAAGACGTTTCTGTATTTCATCATTTTTATAATTATCTGAATGGTTAAAATCCTAATCTAAGAGTCAATGTAAACTGACGGGGTACAGGGGAAGCTACTCCACCGGTATTGAAGAATTCCGGGTCCTGTCCGTTGAGTTTTTATCTGCATAAATCAGGAATAAATTGGTAGCCTGAAGTTTCAAAGATAAATTAGATATCTTTGCTGGTGCAATCCATGATTGGGGGAAGTCATAGGACAAGGATATCTCTTTCATACGGATAAAGTCTCCCTTGGCAATTCGTTCTGTAGAATAATTGTAGGCATTATATGCATACATTAAATCTTTATTATCTTCATATTGGCGTTTCGAGATAATAGTGGGGATATTCGTGCGTTTCTCATCACCCGGCACTGTCCAGCGATTCTTGAATTCGCGTGGCATAGAAGATAAGTCACTATATTGATAGCTGAAACATGGATTCAAACGTACTACATTACCAAATGAATAGGTGATGAATACATTCAGTTTGAATGCTTTATAAGTGAAAATATTACCAAAACTTCCTGTTATGGTAGGATCAGTAGGACCTTCATATTTTAGGTAGTCTATGTTGTCACGTGTCTGAAAATCAATATCGGTACTGGTTATTTTTCCATTGATATTATACATCGGGATACCATTTGAATTTAGGCCGACAAATGGAATGGAAAACAAACCACGTACCGGGTAACCCTGACGGGCAAAACCGTAACCTGAAACTAAATCCATTACGCTGGAACGGGCATTCAGTTCTGTAACTTCATTTTTTGCTTTGGAAAAGATGAAGTCTGTATGCCATGAAAAGTTTTTCGACTGGATATTCTTACTTGAGATGGTGAACTCGATACCATGTGATTTCATGGAAGCTATATTGGCATATTTGTAGATAGAACCGCCTACTCCTTGTGTCGGGGTAATACCAATCAGGTCATAGTTGTTGCGTTTATACCAGTCGATCGAAAAATTGATCCGGTTGTCTAAGAATCCCATGTCGGCACCGATGTTCAACTCATGCTTTTTTCGTAGGTTAATTCACTGTTTTCAGGATCAGATACATAAAGTCCTGTTTCCTGTCCGCTGGTGAAAGGACGAAATGGTGAATAACTAGTGATTATGGCATGTGAGTTGGTCACATATTCCGGTCCTCTATCGGCTGTTAAAGAGTAGGATGCTTTGAATGTTAAGTGTGACAGTACAGAGCTGAATGTCTTGAAGAAATTTTCTTCATGTACATTCCATGCTCCTGACATATTCCATGTAGGAAGCCAGCGGGAAGAACGGCTTTTTCCCATGCGATTGGTGCCTTCATAGCGGAATGTTCCGTTTACTGTATAACGTCCATCATAAGAATAAGTTGCGTTGGCAAAGCTGCTACACTTCTTGTTGTTGTATGGTTTAATCCATAATAGCTTTCACCGGATTCAATGCCCTTCTTGAAGAATTCATATACATACGATGGTATTTCACCCATTGTATATTGCATTCCCCATCCTTGAAAATAATTTTGCATACGTTTCAAATCATTTACTTCCATACCGGCGAAAAGATTGGTTATATGCTTTTCTGCAAATAAATGATTCCAGGATGCTGTGGCACGGAAGTCTACCCCCAACATACGATAGTCCTTACGCTGGTAAATACCTCCTTCCGGTAGTATACTGATAGGCAAAGCATACGGATTATCCGGATTGGTATACAATAAGTTGTTTTCGTCACGAATGGTAGCGTCGTCCATTCCTGTGCGATAAGCGGTTGCCTGATTCGAGTGATCTTTGATGTTGTGTTCTTGTGAAGAAGCCTGATATCTGACTGCTCCTAATGCACTTAGCTCTAATTCCGGAAGGGCTTTCCATTTTATTTCTCCTTGAAATTTAACATCAGCTACATTCAAGTCCATATAATTGTTATCCAATTCATGGAGGATATTGAACGGTGCATAGTTGGCTGTATAGTCAACTGTTGGATCTAGTGCGCGTGATGTATTTAGTGCATACGAATAGGGATTGATGTCAAACTGACGGGTAACTTCTCCACTTGCTGCATTAACCTCTGAACTTAGTGTCCCGGGGGCTTTCTGTTTACGGTAGGAAGCACTGGAGATCAGGTTTATAGATAAATTCTTATATATATTATATGTTGTATTTAAATTAGCAGTATAACGTTTTACTTCACTTTGTTTATACCATCCCGGATCTGACATCGCACTTAATGAAGCATAGAATGAAGACTTTTCAGTTCCGGAAGTGATGCTGACCGAATGGTTTTGTGTAACGTTGTTGGAAAATAAGGTATTGAACCAGTCGGTATTTCTCATTTCCGCTTCGCGCAGGTAAGCATTACGTGCTTCCGGCGTGTTGGCAAGTCCGAATTGTCCTGTAACCGGGTTATATTGATTGATTAATTGATACATACGTCCATATACACCACTATCTTTGGCACGGTAAGTATCGCTGTTATTAAGCCATCCTTTCTGCTCCATCTCTTTGTAGATTCCCATTTGTTCCTGCGAATTCATAATGTTGAATTCTTTATAACTGGGAATCATACGGGTTGTAAATTCACCGGTATAGCTCATTTTGCTAACGCCGGCTTTTCCCTTCTTGGTTGTTACTACAATAACCCCTGCCATGCTCGTGCGCCATAGATAGAGGTTGCTGATCCGTCTTTCAATATTTGAAAGCTCTCGATATCATCTGAATTCAACCCGGCAATGGCTGAACTGATTAGCGTCTCTGCATCTCCTGAAGATAAGTCATCCGACCTACGTCAATAGCATCCTCCATGATGACTCCATCTACTACCCATAATGGCTTTGAACTACCGAAAATAGATGTGGCACCGCGTACCCGGATTTTCGGGGCAGTACCAAACGTGCCGGAAACATTTTGTACAGATACGCCTGCGGCGCGTCCTTCAATCCACGGCTGATATCAGGCAAACCATCTAGTTTCACTTCATCTGCGGACAATTGTTTGGTTGCTCCTGTAAACAGGCGTTTATCCATTTTTTGCATACCTGTTACTACTACTTCTGATAAAGTTTGTACATCAGGCATTAATGTAACATTCATAGTTGGGGTAGGAGTCAGATCTTGTGGCTTCATTCCTATATAAGAAAATTGTAACAGGGATTTATTGGATACATTTCTATCGAAAACTTTCCGTCTATGTCTGTTAATACACCGGACTTGCTTCCCTTGATGACAACAGTTGCACCGATGAGAGGCTGTCCGTCATCACCGGAAATTACCACTCCTTTTACATTGAATACTTTCGCTTGTTTGGAAGGACCTTTGGAAGTAATTGTGATAAATTGATCTTCAATATGGTATTCTAGTGGCTTATTGGCTAAGATAATATCGAGAGTCTGCTCTATACTCTTATCTTTGACAGAGCCGGAAACGGTGAATTTCTTGACATCGTCATACGTAAATAGGATTTTGTAGCCGGAGAGTTTTTCCAGACGTTTAAGTACGGACGGCAATCGTTCGTTGCTAATCTCAATCGTGATTTTCTTTTGTGATTGCGTTTGAGCATTAACTTGGTAAGGCTGGAAGCACAATACGCATAGAAAACACACAATAAATAAGTTCCAATTATTTCTCATACGTTTGTTTTTAATAACACTATTTGGATATGTTTATATAACTAATGCGTACGAGAAAAGAAAATGGATACCCCTTTTGCGATTTATTTTTTAATAAAAGTGATATTTTGTTGTTTCTTGCATAGATTTGTTATACTTATGCAATAAAAACCTAGTCTATGGTAAGCGTATTGCCTTGCAAGGTGACAGTGACTTTTTCATTCTGTTAAGCAATGAGATTGTGTGCTCTAAATCTTTAGTGCGATCGGATATGAAGTGCATTTTATATGTCATTGCTTCTTTGTTTCTGAATTCTATGTTTACATTGTACCAGCGTCCTAAGTTTTGCATAATATCTTTCAATGTAATATTGTCAAAATAGAAATAGCCGTCTTTCCAATAAACGTAAGAGTCTAAGTCTACTTCTGTTAGAACGAAATTTCCATCAGATTGCAGGTGTGCGTCTTCTCCCGGATATAGTCGGGTATATGATCCTCCTTTTGTGTTACTTACTTCTACTTTCCCGTTAATAAGTACTACATGGGTATCTTCGGGAGTATAGCTACGTATATTGAATTCCGTACCGAGAACGCGGGTTTGGACTGTCTCGGTTTTTACAATAAAGGGACGCTTGGCGTCTTTGGCTACCTTGAAATAAGCTTCGCCTTCTAAAGTAACGATACGCTCGTTGCCAATAAAGGCTGTAGGGTAAACAAAATTACTATTGGCATTCAGCCAGACTTCTGTGCCGTCACATAATACCACTTTGAAACTTTCACCTCGTGGCACGGTAAGTACGTGTGTCTGTGTAGTTGTTGAGATGACTTGCCTATAATCCAGCTCTTTCTTTTCAGACTTTGCGATGGCGGTTTTAGGCACGACTTGATTGTTTGACTGCGGTTCGTCTAACACAATTTTTTCTCCGTCATCTTTTTGCAAAACAATATGTTGGGGAGTAGTATCAGCAGTGAATACAGTGATTGGTTCTAGTGCAGGGGTTGTCAGGCTATTAATTAAGTAGTAACTCCCGAATAGAACGGTAATCATGGCGGCTATTCCGATAGTTGTTTTCCAGAGATTGGAACGCATTCGTGTTGAATGTTGTTTTTTCTTGAATCGCTCCAATTCCATTTCTACATTGGGAAGTTCTATTCCTCCTTTTTGTTGTAGGAAAAGACTGCTATCCATGATGTCGCGACAAGCTTGCAGGACTTCTTTATCTTTAAGCATCTCCTGCAGCTGTTCGTCGTTTATTTCTGAAGAACTCTCCATGATGTCGAGCGCCTTCTTTACAGATTCATCTGTATTGTTTATATTGTCAATATCTTTATTCATCACTGTTTGACTGTATCATACTTATTTATATTACGTTTAATCATAAAATAAAGATACCTGATTTATGATTTTTTGCACATTCTTCACGTATCACCTGTAATGCTTTCACAATATGCTTCCTGACTGCACTGACACTGATATTTAATTCTTCTGCCACTTCCTGATATTTCTTGCGCTGAATATAACATTCTTCTAAAATATGCCTGGTATGTGGAGTCAGTTTTTCCATTGCCTTGCTGATATGCATCATTCTTTCATCCTGCTCCAGATATTCCGTTTCAACATAACTTTTGGTCAATTCGGAATAGATTTGTACATACTGTTCATGTGTATTCTGATGTCGTAGGAAGTCAATGCTTTTGTTGCGAACGTAAACGTATAGATAAGATTTAGCCGTGGCTTTATCTATTTTTGCATAATTGGCCCAAATAAATTCGAGGCGTCGCTTACGATATCCTTGCTAGCTCCATATTATTAATCAGGTGAAATGCATAATAATAAAGTTGAGGATAGTACTCTTTAAAAAGAAAATCAAAATCGGCCTTATCTTCCACGTGCTTTAAAAGTGTTGAATAGTAAATAAATCGCGTTGCAAATAAACAAATAATAATTGAGAAAAGCAAAATGGCTTTTATTTTATATTTATCGTATCTTTGTGGCATCATATTTTTTCAATTAATATTCATGTAGGACCTGAAAAGTAATAATGGAGAGTATTTTAATTACAGGCGCGAGTGGTTTTATCGGCAGTTTCATCGTGGAGGAAGCGTTGAAGCGAAAGTTTGGTGTGTGGGCCGGGATTCGTTCTACGAGTAGCAAGCGGTATTTGAAAAACCGGAAAATCCACTTTCTGGAACTGGATTTTGCGCACCCTAATAAACTTCGTGCCCAACTCTCCGGGCATAAAGGCACTTACAACAAATTTGATTATATCATTCATTGCGCCGGTGTTACAAAGTGCCCCGACAAGCACTCTTTTGACTATGTGAATTATCTTCAGACCAAATATTTTATCGATACGTTGAAGGAGCTGAATATGGTTCCGAAACAGTTTATCTATATCAGTACATTGAGTGTGTTCGGACCTGTACGTGAGAAGGACTATACTCCGATAAAGGCGGACGACCCTCCGGTACCCAATACTGCTTATGGATTGAGCAAACTGAAAGCGGAGTTGTATATTCAGAGTATGCCCGGTTTCCCTTATGTCATTTATCGTCCTACAGGAGTCTATGGACCTCGTGAAGCTGATTACTATCTGATGGCAAAGTCTATTCAGAAACACGTTGATTTCTCGGTCGGTTTCCGTCGTCAGGACTTGACTTTTGTGTATGTGAAAGACATTGTGCAGGCTATTTTCCTAGGAATAGAGAAAAAAGTAGTTCGTAAGGCGTATTTCTTGACAGACGGGAAAGTTTATAAAAGCCGTGCCTTTTCGGATTTGATACAAAAAGAATTGGGTAATCCGTTTGTTCTTCACTTGAAATGTCCATTAATTGTGCTAAAAGTTATATCTTTGTTCGCTGAATTCATTGCTACACGTTCCGGGAGGAGCAGTACCCTGAATTCGGATAAATATAAGATAATGAAACAACGCAACTGGCAATGCGATATAACCCCGGTAATGGATGAACTGGGGTATGTGCCCGAATATGATTTGGAAAAGGGAGTTCGGGAAACCATTGCCTGGTATAAAAATGAAGGATGGCTTTAGACTTATTTAAGCGCATAGAAACCCGGAAAGGGTTGTTTGCTGTGGAAAAGATTACATTGATTTATAATCTGTTGACTTCCATATTGATTCTGTTCCTGTTTCAGCGGATGGATCATCCATGGCACATGTTGCTGGATAGGGCTATGATCGCGGCAATGACTTTTTTATTGATGTATCTTTATCGTCTTGCTCCCTGTAAATTTTCGGCGTTTGTGCGTATTGTCATTCAGATGAGTCTGCTGTCTTATTGGTATCCGGACACTTTCGAGTTCAATCGTTTTTTTCCGAATTTAGATCATGTATTTGCAACTGCCGAACAATTTATTTTCAATGGTCAGCCTGCTATTTGGTTCTGCCATACGTTTCCGCATCTTATAGTCAGCGAGGCGTTCAATATGGGATATTTCTTTTATTATCCGATGATGCTGATTGTGGCTCTATTCTATTTCATTTATAAATTTGAGTGGTTCGAAAAGATGTCTTTTGTGCTTGTCACTTCTTTCTTTATTTACTATCTGATTTATATATTCGTTCCTGTTGCAGGCCCTCAATTCTATTTTCCTGCCATTGGTATTGATAATGTATCTAAAGGTATTTTTCCTGCTATCGGTGATTATTTCAATCATAATCAGGAGTTACTTCCCGGACCGGGCTATCAGCACGGATTTTTTTATAGTTTGGTGGAAGGCTCGCAGCAAGTGGGTGAACGTCCTACGGCGGCATTCCCCAGTTCGCATGTAGGCATTTCTACTATTCTGATGATTATGGCTTGGCGTGGCAGCAAGAAGTTGTTTGCCTGTCTTATACCTTTCTATATGTTGCTCTGTGGGGCTACCGTATATATTCAGGCGCATTATGTGATTGATGCCATTGTTGGTTTCTTCTCTGCATTCCTATTGTATGTAGTCGTAACCTGGATGTTCAAAAAGTGGTTTGCGCAGCCGATGTTTAAATAGAAACCAAAGACCTTGACGTTTTAATTAGATCATGTTATTCTTCAGGAACAAGTACAAGTTCCTGAAGAATAGATATAATAGGTGCTGATTTAAATTTCCGGATTTTCTTTGCGTTGGGAAGTGATTTCATCAAATATCCGGAAAAGCTCTTCTTTTGTTTCTGCCCGTAACATCGCAATACGTGTGTTGCGGAAGTTAGGGATTCCCTTGAATAGAGGGCTTGCGGCCAGATGACGGCGTACATGCAAAATACCTCTACGCTCATCGAGCAGATTAACGCTGTCTACCACTTCCTGACGAAGTACTTCCATACACCATTCAAAACTAAGTGGAGGTAATTCTTCACCTGTCTCTAAATAGTGTTTTACTTCCTTGAATATCCATGGACGACCGAAGCTGGCGCGACCGATCATCACAGCATCTACTCCATAACGGTCAAAACACTCCTTACAGCGTTGAGGATTGGTCACGTCTCCATTACCGATAATGGGAATATGCATTCTCGGATTATTCTTCACTTCGCCTATCAGTGTCCAATCCGCCTCTCCGGTATACATTTGTGCGCGGGTACGGCCATGTATAGTCAATGCGGCTATGCCACAATCTTGCAATTGTTCCGCTAATTCTACAATTACTTTATTGTTTGCATCCCATCCCAAACGAGTCTTCACTGTTACGGTATTTTCACCGCATCTACGACAGCACGGGTGATCTCCAGCATTTTGGGGATATTTTGTAGCATACCTGCTCCAGCACCTTTTCCAGCTACTCTTTTCACGGGACATCCGAAGTTAATATCCAGAATGTCAGGTTGTGCCTGCTCTACAATCTTGGCAGCTTCCACCATTGTCTCTGTATCTTTCCCGTATATCTGGATGGCGACAGGACGTTCTGCATCGCTGATACTTAGTTTCTGCGCAGTCTTGCTGACAGCGCGTATCAGTGCGTCACTCGATACAAATTCGGTGTACACCATATCTGCTCCGAATTTCTTGCATATCAGGCGGAAAGCCGGATCGGTTACATCCTCCATCGGGGCAAGTAAGATGGGGTGTTTTCCTAAATCTATATGGGCTATTTTCATATATAATATTACTGCTTATTAAAGTTTTTATTGGTTGCTTTATATTTCTGTTTCGGATGGTTGGGAATTCCGGGGTATAGTCTCTCTATTGTACCGTTTTGAAGCATTCTGGGGATAATAAAATTGATAAGATATTTAAGTGTTTTATGAACTTTTGTTGCTATTTCTTCAATACTAATATAGTCTTGTGATAGCGAAATGATGAGTGCTTGCAATTCTTCAAAAGTCATTCTTTGTTTATTTTGCTTTGAACTCTCCATGTTACTCTTCAGACTCTCCATGTTACTCTTCAGACTCTCCATATTACTTTCCGAGCTCTCCATATTACTTTCCGAGCTTTCCATATTATTCTCTGAACTTTCAACCTTATCTTCCAAAGTTTCAAACTTTCCCTCAGATTCATTAATATGGTATTTCGTTCCTCTGCCATTTCCTTCTGCAATCAAAAATCCTTCATTACAGAGTTTTTTTAGCATCTTTGTGATATCTGAACGATGTTGAGGAACAACGTATTGTAGTTGAGTGTTATTAATCTCATTTTCACTATAACAAGTAACCAAAGCCGTTAACTCATCTTGGGTTAGTTTTTCAATCTTTCCATCAAATAGTTCTTTTAGTTTGATTACAGCATCATCCGGTAATAAACTTATCATAGGTAAAGTTAGTTCCACCTTGTCCGGACGGTTCAATTCTTCAACATACGGTTTTTGCCAGTTAGCTTCTCTCCAACCTTTTATAATCTTATTTACACCGCTACCAGCTTTCTCCGAGAAACCGATTAGCATGAACATTTTTTGTAATGCTTTATTACGGCATACGCTGTCTCCCCCTGAATAATATTGTGTTTTGCTGACCAACATTGTTCCGGGATTCTTGAAGCGGTATTTATCTACCCACTGTTCAACAACAATGTTCCTTCTTCCGAGAAATCACAATGAATAAGTGTGTTGATAAATGCTTCACGTATTGCAATATGTGTGGGAGTCTCATCAATTCGTATACCATTTCTTATTTGGAAAGGTTAGGGAGTATGACAGTCAGTTTAGGGTATACTTTGCGATAAAATTGGAAGAGATTTGCTTCCCAAGTTCCGTCCGGCAGATACGATCTGACCATCTGATAGAATCGTCTGCTCCTAAATGTTCCCTATAATCTGGAAAATAATTAGGAGCGCATTCAGGATCTGTGATACTTTCTGTTTTGCCGAACATAAGTATTCCGGCTAAAGTGAAACCTTCCTCTTTAGTATGCCGGTCTTTACGATACGCTTCCAATTTTGTCAGAAATTCCAGGTCATTCAGCTAAGCCATGGATGAGATGGTTTCAGATTGGCAAATAGTTGCCTGTATTGTGTCAGGGTTTCCTTATCAATATCTTCTATGGAATAATTGCACAGGATTCTGGAATCACGTGGGTGGTTTTCGTCCGAATCTGCAATCAAGCGTTTCACTTCAGCATCTGTACATTTATAATCGCCTTCATGGTTACGTTTAAATGTATGTCCGCCAAAAGGATTTCTTGTTCTGTAGATAGGACGTTGTATACGGGTTGCACGAGGAACATAAATGAGGAGCAGATTTTTTCCTTTATAACAACCTTCATACAGGTCGTTATCAGAAAGCAGATTCTCATTTACACAATCCGGATTATTAATCTGATTCCAAAAGTCTTTTTTGTACTGGCTGATTTGTTCTTTTGTCAGTCCTTCAATAATGAATTGCTGTTTATACTCTTTCACACCAAGTATAATAACTCCTCCATCTGTATTGGCAAAAGAAGAATAAGTGTCCCATAAACTGTTGGGAAGACCATCTTTGGCAATCTTGAATTCCAAATCTACAGCTTCCTCTTTTTGTATCAACGAGTCTATATAGTCGGTGAAATCCCACTCTTCCAGATTGTTGAGTACGATTGGTTTCTTATTTTCCATTTCTTCTTTCTGCTTTATTCTCTGCAAAAATACGGATAAATTCGTACCTTTGCACACTTCTATCATATTAATGATTATTGGACAGTAAAATGAATATAAAAGATTTTGAAATAATGGCTCCTGTGGGTTCGCGCGAATCTCTTGCTGCGGCCATTCAGGCAGGTGCCGATTCTATCTATTTCGGTATAGAAAACCTGAATATGCGTGCCCGTTCGGCTAATACATTTACGATTGATGATTTGCGGGAAATAGCCCGTACGTGTGACGAGCACGGGATGAAGAGCTACCTGACGGTCAATACGATTATCTATGATAAAGATATCCCTCTGATGCATACCATTGTCGATGCGGCCAAGGAAGCGGGAATTTCTGCGGTAATTGCAGCTGATGTGGCAGTGATGAATTATGCCCGTCAGATAGGGCAGGAGGTACATCTTTCCACCCAGTTGAATATCTCCAATGCGGAGTCTTTGAAATTCTACGCGCAATTTGCAGATGTGGTAGTATTGGCCCGTGAGTTGAATCTGGAACAGGTGGCCGAGATTTATCGTCAGATACAGGAAGAACATATCTGTGGTCCGAGCGGTGAACAACTTCGTATCGAAATGTTCTGCACGGCGCGCTTTGTATGGCAGTATCGGGTAAATGCTATCTCTCTTACATGAGATGAATCATTCGGCCAATCGCGGTGCTTGTATGCAGGTATGTCGTCGTTCTTACACGGTTCGTGATAAGGAAACGGATGTGGAACTGGATATTGATAACGAATATATCATGTCTCCCAAAGACTTGAAGACCATCCATTTTATGAATAAAATGTTGGATGCCGGTGTACGTGTATTCAAGATTGAAGGCCGTGCCGTGGACCTGAATATGTACGTACGGTGGTTGAATGTTACAAAGAAGCTATCAAGCTTATTTGGATGGAACATTCACCGATGAAAAGATTGCGGCTTGGGATGAACGCCTGAAAACCGTATTCAACCGTGGCTTCTGGGATGGATATTACTTGGGACAGCGTTTGGGCGAATGGACCAGGAATTATGGTTCGGCAGCTACGGAACGTAAGATTTATGTAGGTAAAGGTATCAAATACTTCTCTAATATCGGAGTTTCCGAATTCCTGGTAGAAGCGGCTGAAGTAAGTGTAGGCGATAAGCTTCTCATTACAGGGCCGACTACCGGTGCCCTATTTATGACTTTGGAAGAAGCTCGTGTTGACTTGGAATCTGTGCAAACAGTGAAGAAGGGACAGCATTTCTCCATGAAATCGGATAAGATACGTCCCAGTGACAAGCTGTATAAACTGGTATCGACCGAAGAATTGAGGAAGTTCAAAGGACTCGACATTGAGCAAAAAAGAGGCTAACTGTTATTTCTCAACTTTTAATTCTCAATTTAAATGAACTATATCTATGAATTGGAAATGAAGGTTCGCGATTACGAATGTGACCTTCAAGGTATTGTCAATAATGCCAATTATCAGCACTATCTGGAACATACCCGCCACGAGTTTCTGACTTCGGTGGGTGTCAGTTTTGCTGCACTTCATGAGCAAGGAGTCGATCCGGTAGTGGCACGTATTAGTATGGCATTCAAGACTCCATTGAAAAGCGGAGATGAGTTTGTCTCGAAACTATATATGAAAAAGGAAGGTATCAAATATGTGTTTTATCAGGATATCTTCCGTAAGAATGATAATAAAGTAGTAGTGAAATCCACTGTTGAGACGGTATGTGTGGTAAACGGACGTTTAAGTGACAGCGAATTGTTCGATAATGTCTTTGCGCCCTACCTGAAATGAACAGCTCGGAAGAAGAACAAATTTATAGTATTGCTCTGACAATGGTGCCCGGTATCGCACATAGGAGCAAAACATTTGATAGATGGAATGGGTAATGCCGTTGATGTCTTCCGTCTGCGCAAAGAAATACCGGAACGTATTCCAGAAGTAAGTCAACGGGTGATAGAGCATTGGATTGTCCGCAAGCTGTGCTCCGCGCCGAACAAGAATATGAATTTATCCGGAAGAATCGGATCTCTTGTCTGTCTTTTCATGATGAGGCTTATCCTTCCCGTTTGCGGGAATGTGAAGATGCCCCTGTCGTTCTTTCTTTAAAGGAAATGCCGATCTAAATTCCTTCATATCCTGAATATGGTAGGAACCGTAATGCTACTGATTATGGGACACAAATCTGCGCCTCTTTTCTGCGGGATCTGAAAGCACTTTGTCCTGAAGTGCTTGTAGTCAGCGGTCTTGCTTATGGAATCGATATTCATGCGCATCGTGAAGCTTTGGCCAATGAATTACCTACAGTAGGTGTTTTAGCTCATGGGCTGGATCGTATTTATCCTCATGTCCACCGGAAAACAGCTGTTGACATGCTTGAAAAAGGGGGATTACTGACCGAATTTCTGTCCGGCACCAATCCCGACCGGCATAACTTTGTCAGCCGTAACCGTATTGTCGCCGGTGTGTGTGATGCTACAATTGTCATTGAATCAGCAGAGAAAGGCGGTTCACTGATTACAGCCGAACTTGCCGAAGGTTATCATCGCGACTGTTTCGCTTTCCCCGGTCGCGTGAATGATGAATATTCAAAAGGATGCAACCTGTTAATCAGAGAAAACAGAGCTTCTTTGTTATTATCAGCCGAAGATTTTGTGAAGGCTATGGGCTGGGAGGTTAGTGCTCATTCGGCAAAAGTGGCAAATGTGCAGCGTAGTCTTTTTCTTGATTTGTCTGAAGAGGAGCAAAAGGTTATTGAAATTCTTGAGAAACGAGGCGATTTACAGATTAATACATTAGTAGTTGAAGCGGATATTCCCGTGCAGAAAATGAATACGATTCTTTTCGAGCTTGAAATGAAGGTGTAGTTCGTGTGTTGGTAGGGGAATGTACCAGTTATTATAGTAATTTCCTGATAATTTGTATACTTTATATTGTGGAGAAACAGAAACCTTTTCGTATTTTTGGCAAAATTTCGAAGGTACAATGAGCATGGCAAAAAAGACAAAAGCAGATAAAAAGACGAAAAGCACAGTGAATAAAGTTTCTTATCATTATCGACCGGACAATATGACTTTGCAAGACTGGCAGATTGCTTTGCGGAGGCAGGCGGCAATGAAAGAGAAGTTTGTAATATCTGAGAGAGACAAAAAAGAATATCCCGGTTATTATACGGTGATAAATCCTACATCCGGCAATGAATATAATGTGGTATACAGAGGACATCAGAGTCCTTGGAATTATTGTTCGTGTATGGATTTTAAGGCAAGCCAATTGGGTGCTTGCAAACATTTGGAAGGAGTCAAACTATGGATTAGAGAGAAAAGACGTAAAGTTTGCCGTGTCACGCCACCGTATTCTTCCGTATACCTGTCTTATCAGGGAGAGCGTAAAGTTTGCTTGCGAATCGGTACGGACAATGAGGAGGAGTTCCGCAAACTGGCAAGTCCTTATTTTACTCCCGACGGAGTGATGCGCCTGCCGCCATTGACTCGATAACTGAATTCTTGAGGCTGCTACCCGCCTGAATAACACATTCCGTTGGTATCCCGACGCACTGGGATTTATACTTGAACAGCGTGATTTGCGGAGGCGGTCGCAATTGCTACCGGACTATGCTTCGGACACAGCATTGGACACATTGCTGAAAACAAAACTTTACCCTTATCAGAAAGAAGGAATCCGTTTTGCTTTTCGTGCCGGAAAATCTATCATCGCGGATGAAATGGGACTGGGCAAACTATCCAGGCTATTGGAACGGCTGAACTGATGAGGAAGCATCAGTTATATCTTCCGCTCTGATTATATGCCTACATCATTGAAATATCAATGGAAAAGGAAATAGAGCGTTTTACCGATGCCAAGGCTATTGTGGTAGAAGGAAATCACCTGACCAGGAAAGTGCTATATGGAGCGGAAGAATTTTATAAGATAGTGTCTTACAACAGTGTGTGCAATGATATTAAAATCTTGAAGTCTCTTCATACTGATTTCCTTATCATGGATGAAGTGCAGCGTCTGAAGAACTGGAATACTCAAATATCCAAAGCAGCCCGTCATATTGAGTCGGATTATTCGGTTATTTTATCCGGTACTCCATTGGAGAATAAGTTGGAGGAACTTTATTCCATCATGCAGTTTGTCGACCAGTTTTGTTTGGGACCTTATTATCAGTTTCTTGACCAGACTGTTGTCCGGTCGGATACGGGTAAGGTGGTTTCTTACAAGAATCTGAATGCCATTGGCGAGCAGATGAAGAACGTACTGATTCGCCGCCGGAAAAAAGATGTAGCTCTCCAGTTGCCCGGGCGGATGGATAAGTTCTGTTTGTGCCGATGACTGAGCAACAGAGGAATATGCATGATGAATATCAGTCTATCGTGTCGCAACTAGTATTCAAATGGACGAAAACCCGTTTCCTGAGTGAGAAAGACCGGAAGCGGCTATTGTTGATGCTTAGCCAGATGCGTATGCTTTGCGACAGCACTTATATTCTTGACCAGAAAACCCGTTATGATACGAAGGTGGAGGAAACGCTGAATATTCTCAGGAATGTCTTTGAGAGTGGAGATGAGAAGGTGGTTATTTTCAGCCAATGGGAGAGGATGACTCGTCTGATAGCGAAAGAACTGGACGTTTTAGATGTCCGGTATGAGTATCTTCATGGGGGGATTCCTTCCGAAGCCCGTAAAAATCTGACGGATAACTTTACCGAACTGCCGGAAAGCCGTGTCTTTCTGTCAACTGATGCCGGAAGTACAGGGCTGAATCTGCAAGTTGCGTCTATACTTATCAATCTCGATTTGCCTTGGAATCCGGCCGTTCTCGAACAGCGTATTGCCCGTATTTATCGTATCGGTCAGAAAAAGAATATCCAGGTTATCAATCTTGTTGCCAGCCAGACTATTGAAGAGAGGATGTTGTCTACCCTCAACTTCAAAACTTCTCTTTTTGAGGGTATCCTTGATAATGGTGAAGATACCATCTTCTTGGAAAACAGCAAGTTCGACAAGATGATGGATAGTCTCAAGGTGGTGGCCGAACCGTCTGAAGAAGTGGACGGAGCGCATAATCGTATGGCGGGCTGCAGTATTGATTTGAATGATAATGAAGAGAAGTTGTGGAGGAAACGGCTGTTTTGCAAACGACGGACACGGATTCATTGGCATTGCTTGAGGAAGAAACACCTGAAGAAGGAGTAACAGAGGTGAGTACGGAAAAGAAGTCTTCTGTATCTGCGGCAGATAATAATCCGGAGCAATTGCTTCAGCAGGGATTTTCTTTCCTTAGCGGACTGGCACGTACGCTTAGTTCGCCAGAAGCTACTCAGAGATTGGTTGATTCTATTGTAGAGGAAGATAAGGAGACAGGTCGGACTAGTATTCGGATACCTGTATCTGATAAAGAGAGTGTAGTGGGGATTCTGAATTTGTTCGGGAAACTGTTGGCGGCAGGGAATAAGACATAAAAAAAGGAGCAACGCCTTGCTCCAACCTTTGTTAACCTTAAATCTAATACTATGAAAAAATCACATGACAAATATAAGCCTTCTTCTTGCCCTTTCCAAATAATTTTGTTGTATTTGTTTCTCTTTTGAATTCTTTTACGGATTTTCACTGTTAACGGGCACAATATGCTTCCATTCCCAGTGATGTTCGAGATTCTGTATAGCTTTATTGCTGAGTTTGCTTTAAATTTCTTCACATACCGGCATATCCATTCCCTTATACACCACCACAATCTTATGAAGTTGTGTGGCATCGACCGCATTCTTCACCGTCTCGGTTTCTGCATAGCGGTTAGCTTGTGTAATCCCTTCCAGACGCAGTTCTTCCACACGGCTTTCGGGGTCTTTATATTTGGCGTATTTCAGTTCTACAATGTAGCTGTGCTTCATGCCAGAATAGATATCCAGTAGCGGACAGAGGAAAATATCGACATATCCTGCCTGTGTATCCTGTTCGGAAATGGACGGTAGAAGCGGTTCTGTGCCGTCATGGCAAGCGTAAAGCCGTGGACAAAAAGTTCACCTTTCTGTTTGTCGCGTTGGGAAGTGTAACGTTTCAGGCAGTCGGCAATATAACCGAAATAGGCTTTCCAGTTAGCGTGGTAGGCAAGGGTGCTGGCAGTTCGTTCTTCTCGTAACCGCTGAAACTGAGATCGGCTTCGTCATAAGTACTCAGCAGATAGGTGTAGATTTGTTCGCGGACTACCTGATTGGGGATGGTAAGTTTAGTCTTTCCTTCATACATACCACTGATAGTAAGCATGCCGAAATAATAGAGCAGGCTCACAAAGTTGTCGGGGTTGGTGATCCCTGGGTGCTTTGCCTCGTTGAATATAATTCTTGACGAAGTAGAGCACCATATTTGAGTTGTACATGGTGGTTTCGCCATAACATTCTTCCGTAAAGCAGTAGTTGTCATACCAGGGTTTTATTATTTCTATCAATTCGTCCACCGTATCTTGTGGCAGATAGTCGGCATATATTTTGCAGAAGTTCTCAAAGGTGGTGCCACAATGCGCATCCAGCCTCTTTCGGTAGTTGTGCAGTTCACCGACTATTCCGGAGAAGTTGAGATACAGCACCAAATACCTGTTCCGGTCAGGGGGTAGGGTGTTTTCCGATGTAAAGGTCGTCAAACAGGGCATCGAACTTATTCTTGGCAAGTATATCATAATAATGTTGCAACATATTTACTGTAAGACTTTTGCCGAAACGGCACGGGCGAATAAAGAAGAAAAACTTGTCTGCCTCTTCTATCATGGGGATAAACCGGATTTTGTCCACATAATAACAGTCGTCGCGGCGGATTACTGCAAAGTTCATCATGCCGTATGGGATACGTTTCCTGTCCGGTGCTATATATTTTTCCATAACTTATACCTTATTTTAGGAACTTTCTTTGAACATAAACAAAGGTACGGGCTTTTTGTTACTTCTCCAAACAAACATTCCATAACTTCTCGCTATCTTTGCACTCTATTAAACAAACATCACCACCATTATGGAATTGAAGCATGGATATTACCATCTGATTGCGATACTTGTAGTTGCTATCTGGGGATTGACTTTCATATCAACCAAAGTATTGATTAATCACGGACTGACTCCACAGGAGATATTCTTCTATCGTTTTCTTATTGCCTATCTGGGCATTTGGGTGATTTCTCCCAAACGTCTGTTTACGAGTAATTGGAAAGACGAACTTTGGTTGATGGCAGGAGGTTTTTTCGGTGGTTCACTCTATTTCTTTACAGAGAATACAGCTTTGGGAATTACGCAAGCATCCAATGTCGCTTTCATCATTTGCACAGCTCCCTTGCTTACTACCATTCTTTCCCTTCTCTTTTATAAGAGTGAAAAAGCCACCAAAGGTTGATTTATGGTTCCATATTAGCTTTAATTGGGGTGGGACTGGTGGTCTTCAACGGTAGTTTGTACTCAAATTATCTCCAGTAGGGGATTTGCTCACTTTACTTGCCGCCCTGTCGTGGGCATTTTATAGTTTGGTGATAAAGAAAATGACAGGGCGTTACCCCACTGTATTTATCACCCGCAAAATATTCTTTTATGGAGTATTAACCATACTTCCCGCCTTTCTTCTTCATTCGTTACAACCTGATTTCGATGTACTTTTAAAACCGGTTGTATTATCTATCTCTTATTTTTGGCCGTCCTGGCATCCTTGGTTTGTTATGTCCTCTGGAATGTGGTATTGAAACAGTTGGGAACCGTTAGAGCCTCCAATTATATCTATCTCAATCCGTTGGTGACTATGGTAGCTTCGGTTATCATTCTCCACGAAAAATCACGTGGATTACATTATTGGGAGCAGGTTGCATTATTTTTGGAGTCTATCAGGCAGAAAAGAAATAAGAAAGAATTTCTTATTTGCATATAGAAAAAATTCTTTCTTATTTCAGTTTGAATGACAGATCTGTTTTATATCTTATTTAGCGAGTAATTGGAGAATTTTATTACTAACATCGCTGTTTTCCTGAACACCGCCAAAAAGCTTGGATTGTGGACCGTATGCAAACAGTGGAACCATGATTGGTGTATGTCCTTTAGATACAAACATTGCTTTCATTTTGCCTTCTTTTATGTTTCCGTCACGTAAGCTAATGCTCCGGTTTCATGATCAGCTGAAATAATCACTAATGTATTTCCATCTTTTTCTGCAAATCTGATAGCAGCTTCTACCGCCTTGTCAAAGTCCAATACTTCACGGACAACTGCCGAATAATCATTACTGTGCGCACTTTTATCTATTCGGGCACCTTCTACCATTAAGAAGAAACCGTTAGTACTCCTGCTCGAAAGATAGTCAATAGCCATTTGGGTGGTAGACGGAAGGAAATCTCCTCGGTTTTCGTTTACAGAAGCCGTTTTGCTCTTTGTGGGTAAATATCCCAGTTTTTTAGATTTCTTGATGGCTTTGTCATTCGGTTCTTCTATGATGGTAAACTCTTTTTTGATTTCCTTTTGAACGTTTGGTGCTTGTTTTTCAAATAGTTCATAACTACCGGCAGAAAAGAATGTCAGCTTACTGTTAGGAAGATCTGCCCAAATTTCTTTAGACATTCCACGTTCCGGTTGGTGAGCAAAGAAAGCAGCAGGAGTAGCTCCGTCGAGATTGTCAGTGGTTACGATTCCTGAAATGTAGCCATAGCCGGATAACTTCTCCGGTAAGTTGGGAATAACTTGGTTATTTTCATCCATTCCGAGTGCTCCGTTTTTAGTTTTTTTCCGGTTGAGTAAGCAGTTCCGGAAGCAGCTGAATCTGTTGTAAACTTGTTGGCGGATTGCGTTCTGACGAAACCGCATGTTTTTAAATTAGTGATAGTAAGCTGTCCTTGATTGGCATACATTCCTGAACAGATATGTGCCAGTCCCATGCCGTCACCTATCATTAAGATGACATTCTTCACCGGTTTGTCGGTAGCATCCATGTCAAATGAAGGAACATACGAACTTTGTGGATTTTCGTTCTTAAATCTCCTTTGACGATTTCTTGTGCTGATAGATTATAGCAAAAGAATAAGGAGAAAATAAATAAATGAGCTTTAAATTTTACATTCATGGCTAATATGTTTTTAATTAGAAGTAAGTAATTCGGATATGTTGACTGTATCGTATGGCTTTTCTCCAAATGCGGCATAATATTCTAATTGCATCCTCTTGGCATTATCTTGTCGGAATACATGCCAGCATCTTTCGTTTACCGGAATCACAGGCTCGTGTAACATGACAAACTTGTAAGTTGCTTTCGAACCGGCTAGTGACTTTTCTAATTGTTGTAGCCCTTCCGGATTCCGATCCCATGGATCATAACACACAAATAATACATCATCAAGAGTAGTAGTGTAATTGGCTGACTGTAAGGATGGATGTCCTGCCAACTTTGCCATATTGGGTAAGTATACTTTTTCAAAAGCTTCTTTAGCCCCTGGCCCTGTGATATCATGATTACCTTTAGTCATAATGAAAGGTACTTTCAGATTCATTTTGTTGACAGCTTTAAAGGCACTGTTAGCCATCTGTATTGCTTTTTGTGGAGAACCGGCCAATCCTTCTGACAAGTCCCCCATTTGCAGAACGGCTTTTATTGACGGCTGGTGTTTTTGAACTTGCCCGCTGATTATCCGGGAGAATTCCGGCCATGTATTTTTCGTGAATACTGAATATTCTTTGGTAACTTGGCGCAGATCATCCGGTTTGGTGGATAACCATTCCATATCGTGATCTTCCAATAAATCATAGTGTATATCTCCCAACAAGAGAAATGAAACTTCTTTTTCATTTTGCTCTTGGGAGTATGATTGCAGAGAAGTCAAAAGCGATAAAAGGACAAATAATATTTTATTCATATTCTGTTATTTATTCATTTCAAAAGAAGGGGCACGCTGTCTGCCGCCCAATTCTTATTGGGAGTGTTTCCCATTGTAAATTCCAGTTTGCCGCCATTCATCAGTTCTTTATGTTCGAACCAGGACTGGTTCCAATCTTTGCCATTTAATTTGGCTGATTGGATATATTTATTTGTCGGCGAATAGTTGTGCGCAATGACTTCGAATGATTTGCCGGCTCCTGTTTCAATAACTGCTCTTTCGAACATAGGAGTTCCGATGACATAAATAGGCAAACCAGGAGTAATAGGATAGAAACCTAGCATGGAGAAGACTACAAATGCTGACATTCCTCCGCCATCTTCGTCGCCCGGGAGTCCCATCAGGTCATTTCTAAACCATTCATCGAGCAATGTCCTTACTCTTTTTTGAGTTCTCCAAGGTTCTCCTATATAATTGTACAGGTAAGGAATGTGCATACTGGTTCATTAGCCATTGAAAATTGGCCTACATTACCCGTATGATCCGGTAATTGCGCATAAAATACATATTTGGCTTCGCCCAATGGAGTGTTATACATCGTTTCAAGATTATTTCTGAATGCTTCTTTCCCTCCCATCAGTTCAATTAAATCAGCAATATTATGGGGAACATCCCATCGGTATATCCAACCGTTATTCTCGCCGTATGCTTCACGAGCACCTAATCCGCCGGCAGTGGCATAATCAAAGGTTCTATGAATTCGCCTTTTGCATTTTTGGGATGGAAGAATTTTGTTTCAGGATTGAAAATATTCCGATAGTTTTTACTCCCTTGTAGAAAGTAGTTATAGTCTTTCTCATACCCAAGTTGTTTGGCTATTTGTGCCAGGCACCATTCATCGTAAGACGTACCTAGAGTGACGGCTACCGGTTGGCGTTTTTCAAATGGGTGTACTTCGTCAGCTGTTTCTTGTTCTCCCGGTGCCAATGCCGGTAAATATCCGTTTTCCCAATAGAATTTTGAGATTTCACCTCCCTTTATGCCTGACCACGGGGCTAACGTTTTTTTCTGTAATACCAAGTTTGCAGGCTTCGTAAGCAGCTGATAAATCAAAGTTACGGATTCCTTTTATATATGAATCAATAACAGTGGCTACACCGTGATTGGAATTCATTCTACGGCTGTCTCCCGTAACTTCAGGAAATGTAGGCATCCAGTTATGTTCCATTTGCTGTGCCATTCTGATAAAAGACTGAATCATGTCAGCTTCCATTTGTGGTTCGATGATAACACGTAAGGGGTGGACTGCTCTATACGTGTCCCAAATCCAATCGTCGGTATAAAATGGGACAGAATCTTTGTGGATACTATTGTCGAAAGCACTGTAATAGCGGTTGTCTTCCGAAAGGCAAATCATCCGTTCGTAAGTCCGGTAGAGGGAAGTATAGAATATTGCTTTTGCATTTTCGTCTATTCCTTCCACTTTGATTTTATTTAATGTTTGGTTCCAGATGTTTTTGGCAATGTTCATCTGGTTTTCTACATCATAATCTTTTATTTCCCGCTGTAGGTTGGCTTTTGCTTGCTTTTCATCAATGAAGGAAATGCCGTAGCGAACTTTGATTGTTTTTATATCTGTTGAATATAAGAGAGCGATACCCACGTTCTTGCCTTTTATGGCAGTGTGGCTGTGATTTATTTCTTCTTTGCTGACAGTCATCGTTTTTTCCGGCAGTGCGGAAGTCTCCATATAAACATATACTTTGGTTTGATGATCTATGTTCTGATAACCGGAAATGGTATTCTCCGTAGTTTTAAGCTCACCATTGGTGGTACTAAGTATTAAATATGGAGCATTGTTTTCCGGAAACTTAGTTCATAGATTCCTGCTTGGTGGGAGGGAGCGAATTTAGTGGAAACCTCTTCTTCTTCAAAATAGGAAGAATAGGAATAGGGTTTTATCACTTCATTATCATAACAATAGTAATATACCGGTTGTAATCCGCTCTCTGCTCCCTGATAGAAAGACAGGCTGAATGCAGACTTTCCCCGATGCGAGGTGACAATGACCGGTAAGCCTTTTATTTTATCAGAGGTGTAATCTGCTCTTTCCGGATAGATGCGGAGCATACTATTGGGAAGATGGACAGTTGGGTAAGTAGGAACTAACAAATGACTGATATTCCCCATATAGGATTTACATAGTCAACCGGAGTTAACACTACCTCTTGCTTGTTGCTGCATCCATTGACGATTAAAATCATTAACAGTACTAACGGAATGAATTTTCTCTTGTACATAAACAGATTTTTTTTATTTTTCGATTGGTTTTAATTAGATTTGCTGTAAATATAGGATGGTTTGATTAATGAAAACTTAATGTAACCTTAAAATCTATCTTCTACAATATTTTTTTG
>ENA-OQJH01000268-OQJH01000268.1-human-gut-metagenome-genome-assembly--contig:-NODE-268-length-30259-cov-3.234336_pt1 | contig 30259 bp, 31 predicted proteins | sample MGYA00242597_ERZ504763 | MGnify/ENA primary metagenome ERZ504763 (study PRJEB26092, sample SAMD00036359) | human gut metagenome | host: Homo sapiens | study: EMG produced TPA metagenomics assembly of...
ACGTATTTTTAAATTTTTAATTTATAATTTAAAATGGCACAATTGAATTTTGGCGGCGTTACAGAAACTGTAGTTATCCGCGATGAATTTCCTTTGGAAAAGCACGTGAAGTATTGAAAGATGAAACAATCGCTGTGATCGGGTATGGTGTACAGGGACCGGGGCAGTCTTTGAATCTCCGGGACAATGGTTTCAATGTAATTGTTGGTCAGCGTCCGGGAAAACATATGAAAAAGCAGTTGCTGACGGATGGGTTCCGGGTGAAACTCTGTTTGGTATTGAAGAGGCTTGTCAGAAAGCGACTATCGTAATGTGTCTGTTATCTGATGCAGCTGTTATGTCTGTATGGCCGACTATCAAACCTTACTTGACCCAAGGCAAGGCACTTTATTTCTCTCATGGCTTTGCCATTACTTGGAGTGACCGTACAGGGGTAGTTCCTCCTACTGATATTGATGTGATCATGGTAGCTCCTAAAGGTTCGGGTACTTCACTGCGTACCATGTTCTTGGAAGGTCGTGGCTTGAACTCTTCATACGCTATCTATCAGGATGTAACCGGTAAGGCTTATGAACGTACTATTGCATTGGGTATTGGTATCGGTTCAGGCTATTTATTCGAAACGACTTTCCAGCGTGAAGCAACTTCTGACCTGACAGGTGAACGCGGTTCTTTAATGGGGGCTATCCAAGGATTGTTGTTGGCTCAGTATGAAGTATTGCGTGAAAACGGACATAGTCCTTCTGAAGCATTTAATGAAACTGTAGAAGAATTAACCCAGTCATTGATGCCTTTGTTTGCTAAGAATGGTATGGACTGGATGTATGCTAACTGCTCTACCACTGCTCAGCGCGGTGCATTGGATTGGATGACCCCATTTCACGATGCTATCAAACCCGTAGTTGAAAAGTTATATCACAGTGTGAAGACTGGCAACGAGGCTCAGATTTCTATCGATTCTAACTCTAAACCCGATTATCGTGAAAAATTGGAAGAAGAATTGAAGGCATTGCGTGAAAGCGAAATGTGGCAGACTGCTGTAACCGTACGTAAACTTCGTCCTGAAAATAATTAATAGTTAGTATTTAATGTAGAAAGCGGGGATGCGATGAGGTATCTCCGCTTTCTTTTATATATATTAATGTTAGTGGTGTTGTTTATATCATGTGTAGTCGCTAATTTTGTGAAAACTTGACTTAGGCATGAATAATAGATTATCACTTTTATTAATAGGGTGCATATTTCCCTTTCTATCTTTTTATGCACAAAAGAACATGAATCTCCCGCCATATTATCCTACAGTAAAAGGTATTACGGATTATGCTGTGTGGCAGCTCGTATATCCGGATTCTTTATTAAGGGCCAATATTGCAGGTGAAGCTGTGTGTACGCTCCGCATTGATAGTTTGGGGACTGTCCGTTGTAATATATTGAAGCCACTCACCCCTTGTTTGCTAAGGCGGCCGAAGATGTGATTGAGGGTATGCGTGAATGGCAGCCTGCAAAGAAAGCGGGTAGAGATATAGATACTACTATCGTCTTTCATATTCCTTTTAATCCTGATGTTTACAGTGACCGCATTTGGCGGCAGCAGCAAGTTCTGGAATCTTGCAGAGGACAACTTGTCGATTCCATGCCTGTCTTTCCTGATGATATTCGTAGTCTTGTTATGGGAAATATGAGTTGGCCTGACGATAAAGTGGATAAAGCCGTCGCTATTTGCCGTTTTACGGTAAATGAAAAAGGAGAAATTGTGGATATCCGTGTGATAAAAGGTACTCATCCGGCTTTTGATAAAGAGTCCATACGTATTCTTTCTAATTTTCCCCGGTTGATTCCTGCTATGAAAAACAGAAAATCTGTGCCATATGATTATTTTTTAACTATGCGTTTTTGGAAAGAGGATCTGGAGCATTATTTATTATATAGGGAATGCGCACAGGAAGATTTGGAAAAGATCACTTGGGAGCCTTATAGATACTCTTCTTATCCCGGTGGTACTGTTGCTTTGACGCAATTTATTAATTCTCATCTGAAAATTACTCCCGAAATGAAGGCTACGGGAAAGCAGGGACGGGTGATTTATAGTTTCAATGTGGATATAGATGGTTCAATGAAAGATTTTCAGTTGGTGAGAGGACTTGATCCATTAATGGATGCCGAAGCATTGCGGGTACTTCAATTAGTGAATGAAAGATGGAGTACGGGGTATTATTTCAATTCAAAGAAATGGTATCGGGAGTTTTATGTGAATCAATTCACCATTCCAATTATTTTTAGTTGGTAGTGGTGGCAGAGGGCAGATACGCGGACTGCCCTCTGCGAAAATGATAGCATTATTAAAAGTGGATGAAATTTATTAGGTAGGATTCATGCTGTTTCATAATAGCGGGATGATTGTGATATAAATACCTGTAATAATTGCTGAAGTAATAACTCCCGATATATTGGCTCCTAGTGCATCTCCTAGGATAAATGAATCAGGATTGTCTTTACTGACAATCTTTTGTGCCACTTTGGCAGTAGTTGGTACGCAGCTTACAGCAGCAATGCCAATGACTGGATTATAATTTCCTTTCTTGATATAGTACATGATATATCCGCCTAAAATACCTCCGATACCTGATAGTAACAATGCCAACATACCTAGTATCAGCAATTTTAAGATTTTAGGATCTAGTAGCAGATGAGCGTCGCAAAGCACTCCTAATAATAATCCCAGCATAAAAGTAGAACCGTAAAGCAATGGACCGCTGACAAAATCATAAATATGTTTCATCCCTGATTCACGTACAGCCACTCCTAGAAATAGAGAGAAAAACAGGGGAGAGGCCACTGGAAAAAGGAAGCAGAGTACAGCGCAGAGTACCGCTGCGAAAGCAAGCTTTACCTTGGCATCGTAATTCTTCGGCGCTTTCTTTACGGTCATTTTGATGGAACGGAAACGTTTGGGAATCAGTAATTTAACCAAATAGGGATAACCGCCGTAAGTCAATCCTAAATAGAGATAAGCTACCACAGTAATCGGTACAAACAAATGCTTGGCTAATGCCAATGAAGTGAACAGTACCATCGGACCATCTGCACCTCCTACCATGGCTACAGAAGCACTCTCTTGTGCCGATAAGCCAAGTGCATTGGCAATTGGCAATGTGAGAAAGGTTCCTAGTTCTCCGCAAAGTGCCAGAAACAAACTAGCAAAAGGTTTTTGTAGCAGGAAACCTACATCTAGCAAGGTTCCGATTCCCATGAAGACGAAACAAGCGATGAGTCCATTACTGAATGTGAGGGTGTAAACCGGTTGCAGAAAATCTATTTGCATGGTATTCATCAATTCGTCTGTATCCGAGAGCATGGATCAAGAAAAAGATTGCTAGATTCCATCCGGCATGATTAATGTTCCACAATTGATGGCTATCATACCGAGTCCCATTGGAATCATGACCATGGGTTCCAATATTCCTTTCCAACCTAGATAAATGAGTAGAAATCCCAAAAGAATTAAAAAAACGCGCGCACAGGCAAGGAACCAACCGCTTTCTATCATTGTACCAATGCCTTGGAAAAGTATTCCAAAATCTATATTTTCCATATCTAATTGTTGATTTTCAGGTTATTTATTCATTGAAAGATTCTTTTTCACATGAGTGCTTTTTTGTTGCTGATTATGCATTTCCTCCCGTTTCTTAAGGTAGATCATCTTTGTGTCCGGATAGTAATAATCTATCAGATTTAATTGGGATGCTCCATGACTGACACCATGGTAGTAACCACCTTCCTGTTTTCCTCTCAGATCGCTGTTCATTCCTCGGTTCCAGTTTTCACGGCTGTCTCCTAGAGCTTCCATCTCTTCTGGAGAATTATTCCATACTAATTGGATAAAACGGGCACGTGCTTTTTTGATTTTTCTTAAACGTTGAAGTTCCAATAGGTGGGAGCTATAGAAATCCATAGAATCTGCTGCCAGCGCTATTCCTTTAATAATAGCAGCGACAAAAAAACCGATGAGGAAAGTAAGCCCCATCATGGTCAATGTGGATAAAAATAAGTGTAGCATTATAATATAAATGTGATTTAGTAGGTAAAATAGTATTAAATTCCGAGTTATAGTGATATTCACATCGTAGTGTCACACATATATGTATACACGCCGATAGAATAATTTCAATCCGGAATGATAATGATCAAGAATAAGTAAGAGGAAATAGCTGCTAAATCAAAATATGTCCTAATGTGTAAATGAAGTATTTACACGAGGATTTTACATAATTAATGCTAGGATATAGGCTATTAAATTTTTGTTCAGGTAGAAGAATACGGTAATGGCAAAGTACTTTGATTGTAGATAAGGGTTTTGATGTTTTGGTAAACATCGGAGTACGTAAAGTGAAACATAAAAGATTTACTTCGGATAGTTTCACATTAGGAGCGTCATATCGTTTTTCTGTAGATAATTGGCGATAGGAATTCGTATCATCCGAAAGCATGGATATAGAAGATATGACTTCTGGCGGGCATTCGCGGATAATTCCTCCTTTATTTGTACTATTAAAGCTACATAACAAAAGGATACACGTACATATAGCAATAAAATACTTCATAATTACTGTTGCAAACATAATGATAAAAATGGGAATACGGAACGTAAACGAATAGATTTTATAAATTATTTCATCTTTAATTTTTGCGAAAATAGGAATAAGACAAAACAGGCTGTATCGACGAATTTTCGATACAGCCTGTTTTGTCTTATTGATAACTTTCTGATATTAGAAATATAAGTAACGGTCGTCTTTTACATCAGCTTTCTTATACAGGTCATTGATGAAACTGCTAGCATAACGCCCTGCCATATTGGACAAGTTGTTTTCTTCATTCTTGGCATCAAATTCTTCTGCACTCTTTTCTTTGTTGTAAACCTGAATCATGTAAACACCTGCATTACCTTTGATAGGACCAGTTAACTTATTTATTTCAGCTTTACTTGCATAAGCACCTAAAGCTGGTTCGCTAGCGCGAGTTACTGAAACATATGCCGGAGCAGAAAAAGTTATATGTTTTACAGAATCGCTAACTGCATTTGCCATACTTTTTACTTGGTCAATGCTGCTTGCACTTTTCATTTCAGCTATCAGTTTTTCAGCTTTTTTATCTTTGATGATTTCTGCTTTCAGCATGTCGGCAACAAGATTAATATTACGATATCCGGCAGGATTAATCTTTTCAAGAGCAACTACCATCAAGTGATCGTTTTCACCACATTCATACAATGGGGACACTTCACCTTCCTTGGCTGCAAAAATCCATTTCAACGCTTCACGAGTTCCTTTTACACCACCCACACGGTGTTCTGCGCTACGGAAATCAGCACGTTCTAACAAGCGATATCCGCTTTCTTCTGCATTGGCAATAATTTTATCCATTGTAGTGTTCTGTGCTACGAATTGACTGAAATCATTGTATGCTTTGTTGTATGTTTCTTTGCTAAATTCAACCGGACGTTTAATCACTGCAACTTTATATTTATCTTTCATAGCTTTTTTGTCCAATACTTGAAGAATAACGTTAGCTTGTCCGATCTGAAGATTGGTTAATTCTTTGACATTAGAGTTTATCAATGTGTTAATGTATTTAGCATTGTCTGCATCTAATGCAGCACCTTCATAGTTGCGTGCAGTCAACCAAGTCGCTTCACCTGTCTGACCATATTTTTTTGCAATATCAGTAAAGTCTGCTCCACCTTTCAGTGCATTAAAAATACTATCGGCTAAAGTTGCGGTTTTAGCAGCATCTTCGGCATATACCTGAATTTGACGATATTGGATTGAGTCGGGAGCTGTCTGTTTGGCAATAATTTTAAAAGCATTATATGAATCATCTGCTTGGTTATAGTAAGGACCATATACTTCGTTGATAGTTACAGAGTCCAAACGAGCAACTACATCATTAGGATATACAGTCTTGTTGATTGCAATTTCAGAAAAAGGAACTACAGAACCGGTGGAACGGATGAATGTGTTCATGTCTGCAGCAGTACCTAGCTGGGTAGCGTATTCGGTTACTTCGTTTAATACCTCTTTGCGATCTTCGTCAGATGGAGTAACCAATACATCAATATATTTGATGTTACGAGTTTCAACTGGCTGTTCAAAAGAACCTTTTTTCTTGTTATACAGATCTTTGATTTCACTATTTGAAACTGTAATAGTTGAATCGCTGATAGAAGAATAGGGAATTGCAGCTAATAAAACGTCTGATTGTTCAGTACGTGATATAAAAGCATCTTCAGCTGCAACCGGATTTGAAATCAATGATTTTGCAATCAGGTTCTGATATTTTTCAGCTAAAGTGGATTGTATCAAAGTCTTTTCAATAAAATTCCAAAAAGCTCCCATCTTTTGATAGTATTCTACATATTGTGCAGGCATTTTGCTTGCGTCCAGATGAGCGTAATCCACTAGGAATTTTTTCAACATATCTTTGTCGAAAGCACCGGTTTGCGGATTGCGGAACGGGGTTTGCATCAACAATGGGTTAGTACCTTCCTCGATGATTGCTTGAACTTCAGCTTTGCTGACGGTCAACCCCAATTTTGCAGCTTCCGCTGCGATTAATTGGTTATTTACGTAAGATTGCCATACTTGGTCTTTCACTTGAGTCAGTTGGTCGTCATTTAATGCAGAAACACCTTGTGTCAATTTTATGACTTCTGTGTATTCATCTACCATTTTTGATACTCTTGTGCTGTAAGTGTTTTTCCATTTACTTCACCTACGTCTTGTTTACCCTGATGTGGTTGGAGAACCTTCCATGCGTCTCCGGCAATGAATGCGAAGAGGGCAAGTCCGATTACAACGACCAACAGAGGGCCTTTACTTCTGATTGTTTGTAATGTTGCCATTTAATTTTACTATTTTTGTTTATTGTTTTTTTTATACTTCATAGATTTAGCGCACGAAGATACAAAAAATGCAGCTTACAAGCTATTTTATTGTGAAAAAATCTGTTATTCGATTACTTTCAACTTTACTAATTCAATTCTTGTTGCTGTTACTTTAATTATTTTGAAATGGAATTTATCGAAAATGATCTCTTCATGTATTTTGGGGAAACTTTGGTATTGGTGCAGGATGAGTCCACCGATAGTTTGGTAATCATCATTTTCCGGTAGGTCAAGTGAGAACAATTCATTGGCTTTTTCTATTTCCAGACGTCCGGAAAGGATGTATTCATTGTCACCGACGGATTTGGCAATGTAAGAAGTTGTATCATGCTCATCTTCTATTTCGCCGAAATTTCCTCCACTAAATCTTCTAGCGCCACGATGCCGGATGTACCTCCGAATTCATCGACTACTACAGCTAAGGATTTCTTTTGTTGCATAAATAATTTCATCAGCTTATGCGCTCCCATCGTTTCAGGAGCAATAGGCAATTGGCGGACACTCTTAGTCCAGTCTGTCTGTTCACGAAACATTTCAGAGGAATGTATATAACCTATAATATTGTCAATGTTTTCTTTATAGACAATAATTTTACTTATTCCGCTTTCAATGAAGCGGGCTTTTAATTCTTCTATGGGAGTTCCATATTCGATAGCAACAATTTCGGTTCTGGGTACCATACAATCCTTAATTCTAATATTCGAAAAATCTAGTGCATTTTGGAATATCTTGACTTCGGTGTCTATGTCTTGTTCATTTTGAGCATCTTGTATACTACTTTGAATAAAGTAATCTAGGTCGACTTTAGTAAAAGCTTTTTCATTAGCTTCTTTATTTGTTTTAATGCCTACAATGTAAAGTAATATATTGGATATTCCCGAAGCAAACTTGCTGATGGGATAGAGTAAGACATAGCAAATGTAAGTGGGAACTGCAAAAATATTCAGAGTGAAATTGGGGTTAATCTTAAATAAGGTTTTAGGTAGGAATTCTCCTGTGACCAAAATGATTAATGTGGAAATAATTGTTTGGATTAGTACTAATAAAAAGTGGTTGTCTATCAATCCTGACAACAAGTTTTGTTCAATGACTTGTGCCATCAATATACCGTAAATAACTAAAGCGATGTTGTTTCCTACCAACATGGTAGAGATAAAATTGTTCGGATTATGAAAGAAGATGGAAAGTATACGTGAATTTATGCTTTGGTTGTTACGATCCATTTCAAAACGTAATTTATTGGATGAAACAAAGGCTATTTCCATTCCGGAAAAAAAGCGGAAAAAGCCATTGTAATAAGAATCTGTATAATAATACCCATAATAGTGAGTGAATTAGCGTATCGAATCAGTTCTAGTGCTATTTGCAACAGCTTTTGTACTGTCTGCTGGTGCTGTATCTTCTACAGTGAAAATACCTGTGTTATTATAAATTTGATATTCTGTCATTTGCTGGTTAGATTCAAATCCATAACCGGTAATGATTTTATCTTCTTGTTCAATGCGGATAAATTTGTCAGAATAGACCCTTTCCTGCTTTTCATCCCAAAAGAGCAGATCTGTGTCAAATTTGTCGCCTCTTTGGCTGCGGATATGCACATTGCTTCTCAATTCCCAAAGTTTCTTTTTCTCGTAGTAATAAGCTGTATCGGCTTTTATGCTGGCATCAATATGGAATAGGGAATCAAATTTTTCCAAATAAACTCCTTTTTCAAATGCCCAATAAGGAGGATTCTTTTTATCATAAATTTCCCATTCTTCTGTGATAATTTTGTAGCGGGTGATACCGGAATCGGATATAAGGGTAGTAACTCCCAATGTTTTCATGCTGGGCAACGAATCTCTTTCTGTAATAGCTTCTGCTAGATTCTTTTCGCCTCTTGAGCATGCTGGAAATAAAACAAACATAACAGTTGTCCAAACGGCAACTGTTATGTTTAAGAATATAAAGTGTGATTTTTGTTCTTTTTCAGACGACATAATTATCTGATAGTTGTTGTTTCACCAATCCATCCGCCGATTGTAACAGAGTCACCTTTCTTTAAACTGAGGAAGAACAAATCAGCATCTTTGGGGGTATGGGCTGCATAAGTACTAATTAGTTTGTTTGCTTCTTCAGCAACACTAGGATCTACGCTTTTGCTTTTGCAATTTGTCGATAACTGCAAATAAGTGCATTTGTTCAATGCTGCTTCATCACTCCAATTAGGACTTGATGCATACATGTTAGCAATCAAAATGTAAGGTTTACCGTTGTTGCCATCTAACGAGATCGCTTTCAGTGCATATTGTTTTGCTTTGCTCAACTGTTTCTTACTAAATAAAATGGCAGCGGTTTTATATGCATAATCAGCTTTCTTTAATTGGTCTTGTTCTAATTGATAGCTTGATCAAAATAGTCGATACATTTGTCCATATCGCCTTTCTTATAATACATGTATCCGCAACCTACAGCCGTTTCTGCTGTCGGTTCGATGGCATGTGCAGCTTCAGATGCAGCAAAGTAAGCTTCTTGTTCTGTACAGTTTAACATCTGCATTACAGAGATAACCTGTTTCAGATAATCCAAATTAGTCTTGTTTTGCTCAACTTTCGGAGCATAAATTGCTTGTAAATTATCACAAGTTGCCACACCACTATTAATGAAGAATGCGTCAATATTGTCTTTTGCCACTTTCAATAATTTTTTGTCATTTTCCTTTGTAGCGGCTTTCAAAGCTCCATCAGCAACTCCTGATGCAAATAAATAATCTTGAATGAATTGTTCTTTGTATGATTCATCACTTTTCATTTTACGGGCAGCTGCATCCATGAACTCTTGTAATACAAAGTAGTCAGAGTTTTCTTTTTCAAGTTCAATGGCTTCTTTGAACATGTTATATGCTTCATTCATGTCTTGGCCACCCATTGTGAAGTAGTCATGGGCCTTCATACCGATGATTGAGCCTTTTGTAGCATCTCTTTTAACCAACTTGTTCAAATCGTCCAGATATTGGATACGTTGGTCGTGAACTTTCATCAGTTCGTTAAAGTATTGTTTTTGTTTAGCTGCATCTTTTTCACCGGCTATTAAGGCACGAAGAATTTTTGCACCATTAGTATAAGTGCTTACTTGAGCTTTGGGGGCTTCTGTAAATACACTCATCCAAGGAGTGTAAGCATCCTTGAAATTGTTAGTCTTAACATACTCAGTGTAAATACTGATATTTTTCAAGCATCGGATACTGTCTTCACCATGTCCGAATCTTGATCCGTCTGACGCTCCGGTCTGAGCGAAAGAAGCTGTCGTACCTAAGGAAAGAACGAACAGCGCTGTTACCATCTTCATTTTCATCGTATATAAATTTAGTTGTTGTTATTTATTTGCTTCTCTCCATTTTATTAATCAACTTTCCACTTCATGAACCAACGTTCATTGAAAGTAAGTCCAATATTGATTCTCAAATAATTTTCTTCCATTAATCCTTTAAATTTAGGACTGACTTTAATGTATTGCCCGGAAATGTTCAGCATAGATTTACTTTGGAACATGGGAAGTCCAAACCCAATACTGACACCATATTCGCGTGCACCGTCTTGGAAACTGGTTGTTCCTGTGTCCGGACTAGTATAGCTGACCTTATTATAAGGACTTGAATAATAGGCCCCCATGCGGTAACGAATACGTTTCAGATAGTTGTGGCTGATATAACTTGGTACGAATTCCGCACCAAAAGCTATTTTTGTACGGCTATTCATTTCCACACTTTCTTTATTGAACTTACTCCAAGCTAGATCGGCTGTATTCCACTTTTGTAAAGTATAGTCAACCCCTATAGTTAAGCGGTTATCATATACATATGTAAGCCCTATACCAAATGTATGTGGCATTTTAAACGGATTCGGAATAGTATCGCCAGTTTGTGACTGTACATAGATAGAACCATTACTTTCCGCACCTGTTTGATGATACTTATATGCATCTCCATGCAAGGTACGTCCCAAGGTATAAACAGCACCTATATTAATAGTGTTTTTTTTATTTAACTTATAAGTATACTGTAAACCAAAATCTAATTTATAATCACTGATAGAAAATTTGTCTAATTTAATACTACGTGTATCTGTCGCTCCAATAGTTGTCATGGATTGATGAGTAATATCTCCATAAAGATACGAAAAATTTGCACCAACAGACAAATTATTAAAAACTTTATAACCTAATCCTATGAAAACTTGATGAAAACCTCCGTCGCCATCATAAGATTCGCTCCACTTCCCGTTATTGTTAACATCCTCAAAATCATGTGTTTTGGAGATGCTGTAACCTACTGTGGAAAATGGAAGAAACCCAACTGTCATCCCCATTTTTTTCCATAGGCGAAATTGCATAGCCAAATAATCAAAGCTTGAATTTTTAGCATTGGTTTTTACATTACCATCCTTGAAGTTCGCATTTTGAAGGGTCATTCCTGCATCGAACAAGAATGTCAATGAATCGATGGCTGTATAAGATGCCGGATTAGATGCGTTGATTTGGTAGCCGTTTCGCAAGCCGTATGCTATTCCTCCCATCGCTTTACTGTTACCAAATTTTGATCAGCTAACTGACCAAAGCCGTAGCGTGTATAGGGAGAATTTGTGCTTGTTTGGGCTACGGCTAGCCCTGTGACTGTGAGTAATATTGACGCACTAATCAGTCTTTTATAGTTTATCATTATAGCTTAATATTCTGTTTAAACCTTTCAATACTAAAAATCTATCTGCAAAGATGATACTTTTTAATTTTGTATCAAAAGAAAATTCATCTCCGCCCGTTAAAAAACCAAAAGTCCCGGATAATTCTTTTGAAGATGGGTGATATACCCGCTCATTTCAAATTCCATTCCGCGAATGACCCCTGCCCGGATAGCTGTTTCTGTAGATTGTCCATACATCGGAACTTCTCCTTTGGCGCTTACTTTGGGGAGTTTGTCGGTGAATATGTTCAATGCTTTGAAACGCATACGCATTCCTGGAGAAATATTGCCCCCATGATAGGATCCGTCGGCATCGATAAAATCGTATGTAACACAGTCCCTGCGTCAATAACCAGTACATCGTGTCCAGGCTTCAGCCAGTTTGCTGCAACCACAGCTGCTAAACGGTCCATACCCAGTGTTTGAGGCGTTTTATATAAATTAGTGATAGGAACAGGGGTTTCATGACTTAATTCGATGATATTAAAAGGCAATCTTCCCAGTTGGCGCCGGATAGTATTGCTTAGTGTTATGACAGAAGCTATGATACCTCGTTTCAAGGGGTATCGAGAACAAAGCATCGGGAGACAATCTAAAGAATGATTGGAGCCACGAAATACTTCAACTAACTCGCCTTTGTCAAATATAGCCAATTTAGCTACTGAGTTTCCTATGTCGATTATTAAATTCACAACTTTGCTTTTTCGGCTGCAAAGTAACGTAAAAAATAAATAGGAATAGCAATAAAAAATGGTATTTGTGAGGAATTAATTAATATTTAGGTGTACTTTTGCATCGGTAAACAGAAAATGGATTTTATGAATAAATTAATTATAGCATTGATTTTGTTATTCTTTTCCTTGAGTCAATCGATTAGAGGTCAGGAGGATAATATAAAGGTGAGTCTGATGACTTGTGCTCCCGGTACAGAAATATATGCTTTGTTCGGGCATACGGCATTGCGCTATGAGGATACGCACGTGGAGAGGACTGGGTGTTTAATTATGGTATGTTCAGCTTTAATACTCCCCGTTTTATCTATCGTTTTGTCAAAGGAGAGACTGATTATGAATTGGGCGTAACCCGTTATCCTTATTTTGAAGGTAGTTATGCTATGCGTGGTTCCTCGGTCTATCAGCAGACATTGAATTTGACTATTTCGGAAAAACAGAAACTCAGAAGATTGCTGGAAGAGAATTATCTGCCGAAGAATAGGTTTATCGTTATAACTTTTTCTATGATAATTGCACTACACGTGCGCGTGATATAATAGAAAAGTGTATTGAAGGAAAGGTTGTTTATTCTGAAGGAAAAGAGAGACTCTCTTTTCGGGATATTGTCCATCAATATACTAAAGGGCACGAATGGGATGAGCTGGGCATTGATATGTGTTTGGGCAGTGAAGCTGATAAGCCTATTGATACGCGTAAGCAGATGTTCGCTCCTTTTTATATGTTGGAGGCAGCAAAAAAAGCAACTATAGTAGTAGGTGACAGCGTGCGTCCTTTGATTCTGCATGAAAAAAAGGTAGTGGATGTAGAACCAGAGGATGTTAGGGAAGGCTTTCCGTTGTCACCCATGGTGTGTGTCTTTATTTTAATAGGAGTTACTTGCTTTGTAGGGTGGTTGCAGTTTAAAATCAGGAAAATAATCTGGATTTGGGATTTGCTTCTTTTCGGTGTACAAGGATTGGCGGGATGTGTCATCACTTTCTTGGTCTTTTTTTCTACTCATCCTACGGTAGGGTCCAATTGGCTTATCCTTTTATTGAATCCTATCCCTTTAATTTATCTTCCGGTTATGGTTTATCGAGCTATAAAAGGTAAAAAAGACTACTATCATACAATAAATATAGTGTGCTTAACATCTTTTATGATGATAATGCCGTTTATACAGCAAAAATTCAACGTAACGGTATTACCTTTGGCACTGTGTTTGTTAATATGTTCTGCAAACCACGTTTTATTATATTACAGACAAAACAATAAATGAAAGGACGCATCTTAACTTCTCTTTTGACTGTTATCGCATTAACAGGGTTGCAGGCACAGAACATTCCTGCGGTCCCTAGGTTAGTGGTCGGATTGACTATTGACCAATTGCGGACTGATTATATAGAGGCTTTTTCGGCTTTATACGGTGAACGTGGCTTTAAGCGGTTGTGGAAAGAAGGACGGATTTATCGGAATGCCGAATATGATTTTATTAATGTAGATAAGTCATCAGCTGTGGCGGCCATTTATTCTGGTACTACACCTTATACCAACGGAATCGTGGGGGATAACTGGATGGACCGCAGTACTCTTCGAGTCCTTAATTGTGTGGACGATGCTGATTTTATGGGCATTTATACTTCAGAGTCTACTTCTCCGCAGAAAATGAAGGTGTCGACTTTGACAGATGAGTTGATAATAGCCACACAAGGAGTAGCTGAAGTTTATTCTATCGCTCCTACACGTGAAATGGCGGTGTTAGCTGCCGGCCATGCTTCGAAAGGTGCATTCTGGTTGAATGATGAAACAGGAAAATGGAGTGGCAGCACATATTACGGTATATTTCCTGTATGGGTGACTACTTATAATGACCGTGAAGGACTAGATTTCCGTATCGGCAATATGTCGTGGGCGCCTTATTTGCCTGTGACTGTCTATAAATATTTGACTAGCGAGAACAAACAAGTTACGTTCAAGCATAATTTCGATGATGAACGGAAAAATAAATACCGTAAATTGAAAACAAGTCCCTATGCTAATGATGAGGTAAACCGTTTGGTTAATGCTTGTTTGAGTAATACTTCCATTGGAAAGGATGCTGTTCCGGACTTTTTGTCACTAGCATATTATGCCGGGAATTATGATCATAAGGCTCCTGCAGAACTCCCGATGGAAATGCAGGATACATATGTACGCTTGGATAACAGTATTGCTGAATTATTGGAATTGATAGACCGGAAAGTTGGTTTGAACAATACTTATTCTTTATAACCTCTACAGGATATGCTGACACAGATCCTGTTGATCCTCCTCAATATAAAATACCGGGTGGAGAATTCCATATTGAACGTTGTTCTGCTCTGTTAAACCTTTATTTGGCTGCTATTTACGGTGAAGGGCAATGGGTGGAGGCACATTTTGAGCAACAAATATATTTGAATCATAAGCTGATAGAGCAGAAACAACTGAATATGTCCGAGATGTTGAACCGTGCGGCAGAATTTTTGGTACAGTTCAGTGGGGTGAAAGATGTATATTCTTCACAACGTTTACAATTGGGGGCGTGGACTCCTACCATTGATAAAATAAAGAATTACTATAACCCGATATGTTCTGGAGACTTGTGGATAGAAGTTTTACCAGGTTGGACTGTGTTCCGTGAACATTCGCTTGATACGCAGGTGCAACGCTATTCGTATGCGTCGCTCCATTGATTTTCATTGGGAACGGAATAAAACCGGAAATAATCCATGCGCCTGTAAAAATAGGTAATATAGCACCCACCGTAGCTCATTATATGCGTATTCGTGCTCCTAATGCAGCCGTTCTGGCACCAATGACAGACATCAGAAAATAATATTAAGGAAAGAAGTGCAAATTAATCTGCATTTTATTGTAACTTTGCATTTTCAAAAGTAATCAAATTAGAAAATAATAAAAACAAAAAATACAATGGGATTTAATGAATTTATTGGCAAATTATTTGGAAATAAGGCCACTCGTGACATGAAAGAAATCAAGCCATGGGTTGATAAAGTAAAGGCTGTTTATCCGGAAATTGCCAAATTGAGCAATGACGAGCTTCGTGCAAAAACAGTAGAATTAAAGAAATACATTTCTGATTCGGCTGCAGAGGAACAAAAGAAGATAGAAGAATTGAAAGGTACTATCGAAACTACAGAACTGGAAGATCGTGAGGGCATCTTCGCGCAGATAGACAAACTGGAAAAAGAAGTGCTGGAAAATATGAAAAGGCATAGATGATGTACTTCCGCAGGCTTTTGCCATTGTAAAAGACACTGCACGCCGTTTCTCTGAAAATCCGGAATTGATTGTAACCGCTACCGATTTTGACCGTGAATTGGCTGCTCAAGGAAAAGATTTTGTGCGTATTGAGGACGATAAAGCTATTTGGCAGAACCATTGGATTGCTGGTGGCAATGACATGGTATGGAGCATGGTGCATTACGATGTACAGTTATTCGGTGGCGTAGTGTTACATAAAGGCAAGATTGCGAAATGGCTACTGGTGAAGGTAAGACGTTAGTGGCCACTTTACCTGTATTTTTGAATGCACTGACCGGTAATGGTGTACACGTAGTTACTGTTAATGATTACTTGTCAAAACGTGACTCGGAATGGATGGGGCCATTGTATCAGTTCCATGGATTGAGTGTGGACTGTATTGATAAACACCAGCCTAATTCAGATGCGCGCCGCAGAGCTTATATGGCCGATATCACTTTCGGCACGAATAATGAATTCGGTTTCGATTACTTGCGTGACAATATGGCTGTCAGTCCAAAAGACTTGGTGCAGCGTAAACATAATTATGCTATTGTCGATGAGGTGGACTCTGTATTGATTGACGATGCTCGTACTCCGTTGATTATTTCCGGTCCTGTTCCTAAAGGTGAGGATCAGTTGTTTGAACAACTTCGTCCTTTAGTAGAGCGTCTGTTTGAAGCTCAGAAAAAGTTGGCTACCCAATATTTGGCCGATGCCAAACGCTTGATTGCATCGGATGACAAGAAAGATCAGGAAGAGGGATTTTTGGCATTGTTCCGTAGTCATAAGGCACTCCCCAAAAATAAGCCATTAATCAAGTTCCTAAGTGAACAAGGTATTAAGGCAGGTATGCTGAAGACCGAGGAAATTTATATGGAACAGAATAACAAGCGTATGCCTGAAGCCACTGATCCATTGTATTTCGTAATTGATGAAAAGCAAAACAGCGTAGATTTGACCGATAAAGGTATCGACCTGATTACAGGAAATGCGGCAGATCCTACTTTATTCGTTTTGCCTGATATTACTTCCCAATTGTCTGCTTTGGAAAATGAGACAGATCTGACAGAAGAAGAAAAGCTGGCCAAGAAAGATGAACTGATGACAAATTACGCTATCAAGTCTGAACGCGTACACACTATCAACCAGTTGCTGAAGGCTTATGCTATGTTCGAAAAGGATGACGAATATGTTGTAATCGACGGACAGGTTAAGATTGTTGACGAACAGACAGGACGTATTATGGAAGGCCGTCGTTATTCTGACGGTTTACATCAGGCTATTGAGGCCAAAGAAGGCGTGAAGGTGGAAGCTGCTACCCAGACTTTTGCTACCATCACTTTACAGAACTATTTCCGTATGTATCATAAATTGTCGGGTATGACCGGTACAGCGGAAACGGAAGCGGGAGAACTTTGGGATATTTATAAATTGGATGTCGTTGTTATTCCGACGAATCGTCCTATTGCCCGTAAAGATATGAATGATCGCGTTTATAAGACAAAACGTGAGAAGTATAAAGCTGTTATCGAAGAGATTGAAGAAATGGTAAAAGAAGGACGTCCTGTTCTGGTAGGTACCACTTCGGTGGAAATCTCTGAAATGTTGAGCAAAATGCTTGCTATGCGCAAGATTGAGCATAATGTGTTGAATGCGAAACTGCATCAAAGAGAGGCGGATATTGTGGCACAGGCAGGTCAGAAGAGTATCGTGACTATTGCTACTAACATGGCAGGTCGTGGTACCGACATTAAGCTGAGTCCGGAAGTGAAAGCTGCGGGTGGTTTGGCTATTATCGGTACGGAACGTCATGAAAGTCGCCGCGTGGACCGTCAGTTGCGTGGTCGTGCCGGTCGCCAAGGGGACCCGGGTTCATCTGTGTTCTTTGTATCATTGGAAGATGATTTGATGCGTTTGTTCTCTTCAGATCGTATTGCCAGTGTAATGGATAAACTTGGCTTCAAAGAAGGTGAGATGATTGAACACAAGATGATTTCAAATTCCATTGAACGTGCGCAGAAGAAAGTGGAAGAAAATAACTTCGGTATTCGTAAACGCTTGCTGGAATATGATGATGTGATGAACAAACAGCGTGTGGCTGTTTATACCAAACGTCGTCATGCCTTGATGGGTGAGCGTATCGGTATGGATATCGTGAATATGATTTGGGATCGTTGCGCATATGCTGTAGAATTGGGCGACTTTGATAATGTGAAGATGGAAATATTGCAGACATTGGCAATGGAAGTACCATTCACAGAAGAGGAGTACAACAAGATGAGAAAAGAAGATCTTGCAGAGAAAACCTTTGAAGCGGCAATGAACAACTTCAAGCGCAAGACAGACCGTATGGCCCAGATTGCCAATCCCGTTATCAAACAGGTATATGAGATGCAAGGACATATGTATGAAAACATCATGATTCCTATTACTGATGGCAAGCGCTTGTATAATATTTCTGTTAACTTGAAAGCGGCTTATGAAACAGAAGGTAAAGAGATTGTGAAATCATTTGAGAAGGCGATACTGCTTCATACTATTGATGATGCTTGGAAAGAAAATCTGCGTGAGCTGGATGAACTGAAACATTCTGTACAGAATGCTAGCTATGAGCAGAAAGACCCGTTGCTGATCTTTAAGTTGGAATCGGTCAATTTGTTTGACAACATGGTACATAAGATCAATAATAATACCATCTCTGTATTGATGCGCGGACAAATCCCGGTTCAAGAACCGGAACAAGTTCGTGAGGCTGCTCCCGAACCGCAGACTCCTCGCCAACAGTATAGAGAGGAGAAGCAGGATTTAAGTGATCCTCACCAGCAAGCTGCTGCCGAACGTGATACTCGTGAGGTAAAGCGTGAGCCGGTTCGTGCAGAGAAGACAGTAGGTCGTAACGATCCTTGTCCTTGCGGAAGCGGTAAGAAATACAAGAACTGTCACGGGCAAAATGCGTGATAAATAACGATTATTATAGAAACGTCCGGGGCGAATTTACTACCCGGACGTTTTTTTATTCCTTTTAACTCACTTCTTACGTAAATAAGCGTATTTTTGTTCCCTAAGAAAAAATGATAATATGAAAAGATCCGTTTCATTAATAATTCTAGTTGCTGGGACGCTTCTTGCTTCCTGCAGCAGTTTGCAGACCATATCTTTTGATCAGTTACAGGCAGCCGATGTCAGTTTTCCAGATGCTGTGAGAAAAGTGGCTGTGATAAACAATATGCCTGTACTGAAAACTAAAGATAATCATGAAATACTGAGCAGCGAATTGGAAGGCGATGGTAAAGTGGCATCCGAAGCTTTGGCAGAGAATATTGCCAATGTGAATTATTTCGATCAGGTCATTATCTGTGATTCTGTATTCCGGGCACAGGATAAAGTGCCACGGGTTAATGTCATTCTGACCAATGAGGAAGTACGGAAACTGAGCGAGGATTTGGGGGTGGATATGATATTGTCTTTTGATCGTATTCATATTCAGACTAAGCCCGGCGTACTGTTCTATCCGGATTTTCCTATGCCTATAGATGCTGTAGATGGAATTATATCTCCGATTGTTAGAGTATACATTCCCAATCGTGATAAACCTTTGTTTGTAGTTGCCAAGCAAGATACCATTCCTGGGAAATAGAACCAGCTCTTTCTGACCGGAAGATAGTAAAAGAAGCTTCGGAATATGCCGCTTCTATTCCAGTAGAACATCTGTTGCCACATTGGGATGAGGTGGCTCGTTTTTATTACGATGGCGGGAATATTGAAATGCGTGATGCCGGTGTATATCTTCGTGAGAACAATTGGGATGAAGCGTATAGTCAGTGGAAGATAGCCTATGAGAAGAGAAAAGGCCAGCAAAAGATGAAAGCGGCTTTTAATATTGCACTATATTATGAAATAAAGGATAATGTAGAACAGGCCAAGGAATGGTTGGGTAAAGCGAAGAAATTGGTGAAATCAGGCAGCAGGGATGAACAATTGATAGCCTTTTATTCATTGGAGTTAGAGAAAAGAGAGAGTAAGCTATCCCAATTAAGAATACAAATGAAACGTTTTGATGATAATTTTTAGAGAATAAGTGTTGAGAGAAAGATTTTTTTTGTACTTTTGGATATAAATAATATATAAAATTGATTTTGGTATGAAATTCAGTGCACAGTCACATGCTTCTATTGCGTCTTCGCTCCGGGAAGCGGTTGATAAATATATAGCGGATGGAGAGAGAACAGTAGTCACCGATATCCATTTGCAACCTAAGCAGGACAGTGGTGAATTAGTTATTTTTAATGATGATGACGAAGAATTGTCACGTACCATAATTGAAGAGTGGGTGGATTATAGTGAAGATGATTTTTATACAATAGTAGAGCGTATACTTCGTGGGGAGATCAACGCATTGAAAGATACGGGAGTTTTGGATAAGTTAGCTATAATGAAGCCTTATTCTTTTGTTTTAGTTGATGAGGATAGGGAAACTGTAACCGAACTTTTATTGATAGATGAGGAAGACACTTTATTACTGAATGATGAACTTTTAAAGGGTTTGGATGAAGAATTGGATGCATTTTTAAAAGACTTGCTTGAAAAATAGATAAAATAATAGAAGTATCGGGATAGTAAAGTTCCCGATGCTTTTTTATATCATAGGAGAGGAAAATGATTTTTCAAGAGTGGTGTTTAAAATATTGTTTTCTCATCCATCGGTCAAAAATAATGAATAAGGGTATAGTTATGATGAATAGCAGATAAATGAGAGGTATTTGTGTTTTTAAAACATGACTAAATGCATGATACATAGTTGCTTTAAGATGCTTTCCAAAATAAATATACAGACCGATGCTGCTGCTTATTATTAAGAATAGAGAAGCAGCAATAGTAGCTAGTAACATCTTTCTCTCCTGTTTCTTTTCACGTAAGAGTATAGCTTCCTCTACTTTCTGCATGGTGCGGAAAGTAAAATTGGAGGTCAGCCGGAATTGGGGCTGTTCTTTTACAGCCTTCATTAATCCTTTATCTTTTTGTTTCTCGTTCATTCTGCTTCTGTTATGAGTATATATAATTTTTTTCTTATTCGATGCAATTTTACTTTTGCATTGCTTTCCGTCAGTCCCAGGATAAGGCGATTTCACCGATAGTTTTCTCTTCATTATAAAATAGGGAAATCAAGGTGCGTTCTTCTGCATCCAGTTTCTTGATGGCCTTATTGAGTTTTCCTACCCGTTCCCCGCTTTCATCATTCAGGGCATCGTCTATTTGCTGGTCAGATATATTCATTAACATGGCACTGTCCATAACAATTAACTCTTGTTTTCTTTTTCTGGTTGCCGATATGGCGGTGTTATATGCAATGCGGTATATCCATGTAGAGAAACTACTCTCTGCTTTAAACGACGAAAGATGTTCAAAGGCTTTCAAGAACGTATCCTGGGTCAACTCTTCCGCATCCTCCTGATTCTCCACGATGCTATAATCAGGATAAATACTTGCTGACTGTATTTACCCAAGAAGTATTCGTAGAGAGAAGTTTCTCCTTTTAATATCCTATGAATAATATGTGTTTCGTCGTTTTCCATTTGTCTATTAGACGCAGGGCTGGGAGAGAGGTTACATAAAAAGAGAAAATATTTTTTTCTTTCTCAAAAGTGTAACCTCTTTGGCTACGCAGCGTCTAATGGATACAAAGGAACAAAATTAATAACTTAAATACGAATAAATTATGGGTTACATTACCGGTTGGATTGTTGTAGGTATCATTACATTAGGAATCTACAAATTATTTGAACTTTTTGTTGGTAAGAAAGAGCGTCTTACTATGATAGAAAAATTGGGAGACAAGTTAGATCCTTCCATGTTGGGGAACAGGCTTAGCCTGCCTCTTCCTGTAGGAACTCCTTTCATGTCATCTTCTCCGATTTCTTTCTCGGCCTTGAAATTTGGCTGTTTGTTGCTGGGTATGGGACTAGGGTTGTTGACTGGTTATATTATTTGTGCAACCACGGTTCCCGATTATTTCACAGAGCGTAATTGGCGCATGAGCGAGTTAACTTCGTTGATTTATGGTGCAAATGTCTTGCTTTTTGGTGGTTTGGGCTTGGTAGTTGCTTTTATAGTAGAATTGAAAATTTCTCAGAAAAACAGGAAAGATCATACCCGTTGAATAATGAAAGACAATTAGAAAAAGAAAGAGATGTGTCAAAATTTGAAGTAATTATCAAAACTATCCGAGCTTTGCAGCAAGACAATAGCAGAATTACTTTTGACACATCTCTTTATTAAAAAAGAAGTGATGACCGCTTTACATAGAATGTTGCAATCTCTGTAAAGCGGTATATTTTTTATTTTTTCAAAGCAGCAATACTTTCTTTTAAAGAAGCTATTTTGCTTTCTGCATCAGCCTGTTTCTTGCGTTCCATATCAATAACGTTGGCTGGTGCTTTGCTGACAAATTTTTCATTGCTTAATTTTTTCAATACACTTTGCAAAAAGCCTTCCTGATATTTTAAATCAGCCTCCAGTTTTGCCAACTCTTCTTCTGTGTTGATTAAATTGCCCAATGGTATGGCATATTCAGTTGTACCTATCATAAATGAGCCGGAGCCGTCAGCTTTATTCTCTACGGCTTCGATAGAAGAGAGGTTACACAATTTAGTAATAACAGGATTGAATGTAGCTACTGGATTTACACCTACTACTTGCAACTCCAAAGTTTCTTTCTGTACAATGTTTTTCTGTAAACGAATAGTGCGGATACCACCGATTACTTCTTTCACTACTTCAAATTCTTTGACGATAATCTCATTACAAGCAGTCGGAATGTTCAATTGCTGGACCATCAGGCTTTCTCCTTCTTTGCGGTCATATATATGTTGCCATAACTCTTCGGTAATGAAAGGCATGAACGGATGCAGCAACTTCAGCAAGTTATCAAAGAAGCCTAAAGTTTTTTCATAGGTCGCTTTGTCAATGGGTTGTCCGTATGCCGGCTTGATCATTTCCAGATACCAGCTTGAGAATTCGTCCCAGAATAATTTGTATACAGCCATCAGTGCTTCGCTCAAACGATATTTGCCGAATAAGTCAGCTACTTCTGCAGCTGTTTTGCCAACATGGATTCAAACCATTCAGTGGCCAGTCTTGCATATTCGGGCTGTGCAATATCGGCAACTTCCCAACCTTTCACCAAGCGGAATGCATTCCATATTTTGTTATTGAAGTTACGTCCTTGTTCACATAACGCATCATCAAATAAAATATCGTTTCCTGCGGGAGCGGCAAGCATCATACCCATTCGCACGCCATCGGCACCATACTTGTCAATTAGTTCCAACGGGTCGGGTGAATTACCCAAAGACTTTGACATCTTACGTCCCAGTTTGTCGCGTACGATACCAGTGAAATAAACGTTTTTGAACGGCATATCACCTTTATATTCATATCCTGCCATAATCATTCGTGCCACCCAGAAGAAAATGATATCCGGTCCTGTAACCAAGTCGCTAGTAGGATAATAGTAGTTTATTTCTTCATTATTAGGATTATTGATACCGTTAAATAAAGAAATGGGCCACAGCATGAAGAGAACCAAGTGTCCAGACAGTCATCGTCTTGACGTAAATCTTCCATTTTCAGATTGGTATTACCGGTTTTTTCTTGTGCCAACTTCAAAGCTTCTTCCGCTGTTTCGGCTACTACATAACCGCCTTCGGGCAGAAGTATGCTGGAATGCGATGTCCCCACCAAAGTTGGCGGCTAATACACCAGTCTTTGATATTTTCCAGCCAGTTTTTGTAGGTATTCTTGTATTTGGTAGGATAGAATTTCAGTTCATCATTCATTACAGGAGGCAATGCCATGTCTGCAAAATGTTGCATCTTCAAGAACCACTGCATGGACAGTTTCGGTTCGATGGCTACATTGGTACGTTCCGAGAAACCTACCTTATTGGTATAAGCTTCTACCTTTTCCAGCAATCCGGCAGCTTGTAAGTCTTGTTCAATCTGTTTACGTACATCAAGACGGTCCATACCTATATATAGTCCGGCAGCTTCGCTCAGTGTTCCGTTGTCATTGAAGATATCAATGCTGGGCAAGTTATATTTTTCGCCAAGCATATAGTCATTCACATCATGGGCAGGTGTTACTTTCAGACATCCTGTACCAAATTCAATGTCTACGTAGTCGTCTTCGATAACCGGAATGATACGGTTTACCAGTGGTACAATTACCTTTTTGCCTTTCAGCCATTGGTTTTTCGGGTCATTGGGATTGATACACATGGCAGTATCTCCCATAATTGTTTCGGGACGAGTGGTAGCAACTACCGCATAGCGTCCTTCAGCATCATCTTCTACTTTGTAACGGAGATAATACAGTTTGCTGTGTTCTTCCTTGTAAATAACTTCTTCATCACTGAGAGCTGTCAGTGCTTTTGGGTCCCAGTTTACCATGCGTACACCGCGATAGATCAAACCTTTGTTGTAAAGGTCTACGAATACTTTGATAACACTTTCGCTACGTTCTTCGTCCATGGTGAATGCTGTACGGTCCCAATCGCAGGATGCACCTAGTTTACGCAGCTGTTTCAGGATAATACCTCCATGTTCTTCTGTCCATGCCCAGGCATGTTTCAGGAACTCGTCACGGCTAAGGTCAGTTTTCTTTATACCTTGTCCGGCCAGTTTGTTCACCACTTTGGCTTCTGTGGCAATGGAAGCATGGTCGGTTCCCGGCACCCAGCAGGCATTCTTGCCTTCCATGCGGGCACGGCGTACTAATATATCCTGAATGGTATTGTTTAGCATGTGTCCCATATGGAGTACTCCGGTTACGTTGGGTGGTGGAATGACGACTGTGTAAGGTTCACGTCCGTCGGGTTTTGAACTAAAGAGTTTGTTGTCCAGCCAATACTGATACCATTTTCCTTCCACGTCAGCGGGATTGTACTTACTTGCTAATTCCATTTTATATTTTATTTATTTAATTGATTATCGCATAATTGAGTGCAAAATTAATAAAAGTCGTTGGATTATTATGTACTTTTGCACTACAAAATGATATTAATAAACTGATTATGCATACAAGAAAAGAACAAATGGAAGCATTTGGCCGCTTTCTCGATATTTTAGACGAGTTGCGAGAGAAGTGTCCTTGGGATCGGAAACAGACGAATGAAAGTCTACGTCCTAATACGATTGAAGAAACTTACGAACTTTGTGATGCTTTGATGAAGGATGACAAGAAGGATATCTGTAAAGAGTTGGGTGATGTGTTGTTGCATGTGGCCTTTTATGCAAAGATAGGTAGTGAAACAGGAGATTTTGATATTAAGGATGTGTGTGACTGTCTTTGTGAGAAGCTGATTTCCGTCATCCTCATGTCTTTGGCGAAGTGAAAGCCGAGACTGCGAGAAGGTGACTGAAAACTGGGAACAGTTGAAGATGAAGGAAAAGGATGGTAACAAAATGGTTTTGAGCGGAGTACCTCCTGCTTTGCCTTCGCTAATCAAGGCATACCGCATTCAGGACAAGGCCCGCAACGTGGGATTTGATTGGGAGGAGCGTTCGCAGGTTTGGACTAAAGTAAAAGAGGAGATCGGCGAGTTTGAAGCTGAGGTGGAGAACATGGATAAGGAGAAGGCGGAAGCGGAATTCGGTGATGTAATGTTCAGTCTTATAAACGCGGCCCGCCTTTACAAGATTAATCCGGATAATGCATTGGAACTCACTAACCAGAAGTTTATCCGTCGTTTCAATTACTTAGAGGAACACACCATCAAACAGGGAAAGAACTTGAAGGATATGACTTTGGAAGAAATGGATGCTATATGGAATGAGGCTAAAAAGGAAGAAAAATAGTAGGGTTAGAATTGTTTTTTATGATGTGTGTTATTTTTGTCTTGCTTGTTTTTCTGTTTTAATCAATAAAGGGTATTGTATTTATTCTAGGTAATTTAATGTATGGTGATATCAAATTGTGTTCTATAAGAATGAGGGGTTGTCTTTTTTATGACAGCTCCCCATTCTTTATAAAATAAGTTTTACATGAATTTTATTCTACCCATTCTTTGATGGCTTGTGAAGGATCAGGATTTAAAACTGCACCTTTGTTGAATACATTTTCATAAAGACTGATAAAGATATTCATCCAGGGCGCACAGTAGCCTTCTATTGAATTAAATCGATATCCGATAGGAGCATTAGTACCTGGATAACCACGAACAACTTGTAACTCTAACCGTTTGTAATCCCAAAAGATGATCCCTTCACCCCAGAATTCAATACGTTTCTGTTCAACAACCTTCTTTTGAAACTCTTTTAGATCATTTACTTTACATGTATAGCTACCCACAGAAGTATTATAACGAAATGTATTTACGAAATCTTCTAATTTAGAAATACCGGCTGCTAATCCTTGGCTCATTCCTATTGCTTCGGCTTCGATTAAATACATTTCCTCTATACGCATTAACGGATAGTCAACGGCAGCTCCGATTGTATAATCGTTCATTTCTCCATTTTTAGGTCGGAATTTGATACCTGTATATGGAGGCATATCAGCGAAATCATCATCGGTCAACAAAGTTTTATATTTAGTTCCGGGAGCTTTGTGTGCATCTTCAGGAGCAATCCAAGTTGTTTTTCGCCAGTCTGCATTTGGTATTTGATCGAACAATTTTTTGCCGATAAGCTTGTATCCTTGCCATTTTCGGTTACCGTAACCGAAAGTTTGTTCAGGACACATGCTTCCGGCAAAGTTGAGCCAATAGCTATGTACATCCTCGGTAGTCATGATGGATCCCCATACCCATGAATTGGTTAGTACACTGTTGAAGCCGGTAGTATAGCTGTCTCCACCAAACCATTCCTTTTCGGTCAGAGGCATTGCTCCGCTTTCGTTAATGACTTTGCGTGCGTATTCGGCTGCTTTAGTGAAACAAGTTTCTTTTGATGCAATGTTTAAATCTGTATTGTTGTTTAGGGTGTTGAGATCTTCAGGGTAAAGTTCGAAACGAGATCCCATTTCCAGCCACATACGTGCCATCAGACCATGGACAACCGGGGTACAGGGCAAGTTTTTGGTTGGGCGTTGATAATCACTCAAAAGCTCCTCAGCTGAGGCTAGATCATCTAATATGAATTTGTATACGGCATAGAAGGGAGCACGTGGATTATTACGCCCTTCTTCTTCTGTGGTTTCATCGGTAATAATGGGTACGGTTATGCCATATAAATTTTTACTGGCTGCTTCTGCATCTAATTTCTCTACTCCTGTTTTTTATATTCATACATTCGGACTAAGTCCATGTATATCATGGCTCTATAAGATAGGCATATACCTTTATAATACTTGTTTTCGGGTGCATCATCTGCTTTTTCTAAAGCACTCAGTGCATTATTTACATTATTCAGAAACTTGTAGTTATAATACCAAATGGTATTGACAACATCAGCATCACCCAAATCATTACATACTCCATAAGTATCAAAAAAGTCAAATTTGGGTTCGTGGCAGAAGAAGTCTTCGCATGCACTTTCTCTGATTAAATTATATCCACTATATCCAAAATCATGATAAAATTGTGGACCGTAACTTCTAAATGCATTAATAAATGCGACTACTGAGTTTACCATTGCGCTGATAGCTTGGTCAGATTTTCCTATTTGGTCTATGGTAGCTGTGCTACTTTCTGGAAATACCTCTTCGATACAACTGTTTAAGCTTAATGCTGATGACAGACATGCAGCAATCATTAGTTTGGTAATATATTTCTTTTTCATATTCTTGATTGTTTATGTGTTGATTAGAATTGTAACTTAGACCGGCGGAGAATGCGCGTACGGCTGAATATTCTCCGGATGAATCTTTATTTCCGTTCCATGTTACGCGTGAATCGAAACCTTTTCTTTTTGACCAATAATAAACATTGTCACAGGCCACATAAATGCGCAGATTAGTTAGATATAGACTTCTAAGTGTTTTTTTGCTGAAAGTATATCCTAATTGAATGTTTTGAATACTTATGGAAGATGCATTAGTTAGAAACCTGTCGGATGTTTTTACACTGTACAGGTCATTGAATTGCCATTGTGGAATATCACTTTGAGTATTCTCCGGGCTCCATGCTTTATAAATATCTTTGTGAACATTATATCCTAAATGAGTTGAAGTAGGAGGTGACATTAATGCTTGGTAACCATAGTCGTATGCCTGACCTCCTATACTGTAGTTTATTTGTGCAGAGAAATCAAAACCATAAAATGAAAGAGAGGTATTGATACCACCGTATAGGTCTGGAACAGCGTCACCACATAAGTATAGATCAGCTTGAGAATAGGTTGTTGTTGTTTTCATCTCACCGGTTTGCTTATCTGTATAATACCATTGTGGTTTGCCTTCTTCGGACACACCTGCATATTTTTGAACATAGTTAGTATACATTGGAAGTTCTTCTCCGTAATAATACAGACCGTTTACATAACCGGCATGTCCATCTATAATGTCTGTTTTTTACTTTCTGCAAGACGGCTGATCTTATTTCTATAATGTGTTGCATTAAAGCCAATATTCCATGTTACGTTTCTAGTCTTGACTGGTATATATTTTAAATCAATTTCAACACCTTTGTTATTCATGTCACCAATATTGTCATAATAGCCTGAGTACCCTAATGATAAAGGTACAGAAAAACGGTTAAGCATATCAGTTGTTCTGCGATTGAAATATTCTATGCTACCACTTAATCTGCCTTTTAATAGTTCGAATTCTATACCTAAATTTATATTTGTATTGGTTTCCCAGGTAATATTTTTATTTCCTTTTCTGGAAAAACCTAATGATAACTCATTATTGCTGTTATTGATATTGTAAGTATCTACATATAAGAAATCGTCTATTCTGTCGTTACCCTGTTGACCTACAGAAAACTTAGTTTTAATAAATCGAGCCATTTAATGTCATCCAACCATTTTTCTTTGGTAAGAATCCAAGCAGTTCCCACAGAGTAGAAATTACCCCAGCGATTATCCGGGTGGAAGCGGGAAGAGGCATCGCGCCGGTAAGAAAGTTGGAAAAAATATTTGCCGTCATAGTCGTACATACTCGGAATAAATATCCTTCAGTATTGTATTTGCTCTTATAGGATGACTCATCGTTGGTACCACTGATGGCACCGTTTAATTCTTGATTCTGAAAAAAAGAGAACATACTGTTTTTGGCTGCGTATAATTCTTCATAAACGTTATTAAAGCTTTCATGACCTGCCATCAATGAAACGTTATGTAATCCGAAGCTATGATTATAATTTAATATTTGTTGTAGGTTGAGGGTTGTTCGACGCCAATGCTGGACATTGATGCTTCCATTCAAAGAATTTGCTGTTCCATAAAAAGGATTTAAAGCATTTTTGTACCGGCTGTCACGTATCGAAGTGCCTGCATTGAATGTGAATTTGAAGTCTTTCAGGAAATTAATATCTATAAATGCGTCTCCATTCAAAGTATTTGCAGAGGTGTTATATGTATCGAGCTGACTTAATTTTATTCCGTTAGAGTTCGGTTGATAGGACGGTTTAGAGGACCTTGGTTGGATACTCCGAAATCGTACATGTCACCATTTTTATCCTGCATGATCTTACCATTTGTATCACGTAGGTAAAGCGGATATATAGGGGCTGTATTGAATGCCTGGGCAAAGCCGCCGGCCGCTGCATTCTGTATTGAGTGTGTATAACTGATATTGGCACCAAATCTCATCCATGGTTTAGCCTGGTAAGTCGTTTTCAGACGACCGGTAATACGATTATAGTCAGAACCTTGTGCGATGCCATCTTCATCTAGATATCCGAAAGAAGCATAGATTTGCGCTTTGTCACTTCCACCGGAAATATTGACATTATATTCCTGGCGTAAAGCTGTATGGTATGTGGCATCAACCCAATTATCGGGAGTGAGATAATAACCGTTTACTATCCGTCCTAATTTTGCATTAGGATTAAGAAGACCGTTTTTACCAATCAGATATTCTCCTTCAGGATATGAATATACGTTGTAGGATAAACCGCCGGTTTGGCTGTTGGTTCCTATCATATTAGTATTTGCGCTGACATATGCTTGGTCAGGGGTTTGTCCTTGGGCATTTAAATAATAATTGTATAATGCTTTATAGTGTGCTTGATAATATTCTCCTGGATCTTTTATGTAGTCATATTCTATTTCACCACGGGTATTGGCACTCCATTTAGCGTCTACTGTGATTTTTGCATCGCCTGCTTTGGCTGATTTTGTTGTTATAATTATGACACCGTTAGCACCTCGAGCACCATAAAGAGCTGTGGATGCTGCATCTTTTAGTACAGAAATAGATTCTACATCTGCTGGATTGATGTTATTCCATCCTCCTTCGTATGGCATACCGTCTAATACGATGAGGGGATCTGTTTTTGCGCTCATTGAACTGATGCCACGTATCAGAATGCTTGGAGTTTCGCCAGGCTGTCCATTTGTCATTGTCATTTGTAGGCCTGCCACTTGTCCAGATAAACTTTCTATGACATTAGTAACCGGACGTTTAGTTATTTGTTCTGTATGAATCATTTTTGCA